>ENA-OQDE01000634-OQDE01000634.1-human-gut-metagenome-genome-assembly--contig:-NODE-634-length-19251-cov-2.044081_pt1 | contig 19251 bp, 29 predicted proteins | sample MGYA00242768_ERZ504595 | MGnify/ENA primary metagenome ERZ504595 (study PRJEB26092, sample SAMD00036307) | human gut metagenome | host: Homo sapiens | study: EMG produced TPA metagenomics assembly of...
AACAGGGGAAAACACCAGAACGTACCTGGGTATTTCGAACGGATGAAGATGGATTTTGTTATTATGATCCGAAGTACTTGGTATCAGGAGATGAGCTTTATCTTTCTCCAACCAAGAATCCATCGATTCCGCTAGGTGTGATTACAATCCAGGAAACAAAAGCGCCGGAAGGATATTTATTGAATCCGGAAGTATATGTGGTTCCTATCACAAGTACAAATGACGGTAGTGAGTTTGTTTACACATACAATCAGCCCAAAATCCCAGAAACTTTGTTAAAGCTCGATATCGTAAAAGTATTAAAGGGCAAAGATACGCCAATTCCAGGTGTGGTATTTCTCCATACGGACTCTAAAGGCAATCAGGAGGAAGTGACTACGGATGAAAAGGGACAGGCCGTGCTGAAAGGACTGACCCGTGGCACCCATACGGTACAGGAAAAAAGTGTGCCGGAAGGATATTTATTGAATCCGGGAGTCTTAAAGTTTTCGGTGGATGAAAACAACAAGATCACGCTGTTGGAAAATACGGCAACAGACAAGACCGGAACCATGACCTTTACGGTTCGCGAGGATGGAACGGCACAGCTTCATGTAGAGGATGTATTAGCACCGTATCAGCTGATCATCCACAAGGTGAATGACCGTGCAAAAGTACTGGAAGGGGCAGAGTTTACCCTGTATGCAGACAAAGCATGTAAACAGGAACTGCAGAAAGCAACCAGTGGAACAGACGGGATTCTGCGGTTTGAAAATCTGGAAGTGGATCAAAAATATTATCTGAAGGAGACCAAAGCACCGGACGGTTATCGGATCCCGGTGAATTCGGACGGCACGGATATCGTGTATGAGATCTACACCAAGAGCGATCCGCAAAAAGATCTCTTTGAATACTATGTGAATGGAAAGAAGTATACGGATACAACCGGAGACTTTGCAATCACGGGAACGAAAGCAGAACGAGAAGTGAATCTGAAGGTGGTCAATCCGATCGGAATGAAGATGCCGGAGACGGGAAGCCCATGGACAGCGGGGATCCTACTGGCAGGAGTTGGAGTAATCGTGGCAGGATATGTGATGATGATAAGAAAGGGGAAACAAGAAGATGAAGAGAAGTAAAGTGTGGATGTTGGCAAGTATCTTAGCATTGGGTGGAATGAGTATGAGTACCGTAGGAACTCCGCTTTTGACGGTACAGGCTGCGGAAGAAGCAACTGTGGCAGCAAAGGAATATACCACCCAGGCGGAATCGCAACATGGGAAGCGGCACGGCAAACATTACCATCAAAGGGAATGAAGGCCAGACTCTGGTAGGAAAGAAATTTCATGTGTACAAGCTGTTCCTGGCACAGAATGCACAGGGCATGGAATCCATCAATTATACCTTTAATCCAACCTATGAACAGGCATTAAAGAACGTGGCAGCAAAGGCACTGTCTGTTCCCGTGGATGATGTGACAGAATATATGGTAATCGATTACATTCAGTCTCTGAACTCCTACAAGGTGGAAGGAGCACAGACAGAACAGGAACTGGAAGGGCGTTACAGTAAGTTCCGTTACTTTGTAGAAGATCTGCGAAATGAAATCGAAAAACAGGGCGTACAGTCTGATGTGGTGAATATCAAGGATGTAAAATCCGACAATTCCGTCCAGTTGACCGGACTGGAGTTTGGGTATTACCTGGTAGATGAGATTACGGATGTGGAAGGCACTCATTCTGCAGGTTCCCTTTGTATGGTCAGTACGGCAAATCCAAGTGCAGAGATGCAGGTGAAATCGGATTATCCAAGTGTGATCAAAAAGATCCAGGAAGATGATCAGAATCCCAATCTCACAGATCCGGATGGATGGAATGACATTGGAGACTATGAGATCGGACAGACTGTTCCCTACAAATACGAATCCAACATCCCAAACATGAACGGATACAAGAACTATTACTATGCATGGCATGACAAGATGGACAAAGCTCTGACGTTTAAACCGGAAAGCGTGAAGATTACGATTTCTGATGAAAAAGGGAAAAGCTACACCTTAAAAGAAGGGGAGTTTACAGTCAAAACGAATCCGGGTGGAGGAGATACCTTCCAGGTGGTTGTTCAGGATATGAAATCCATCGTAGATAAGCAGTTCCCGAACTTTAACGAGAAACAGGAAAATACCTATGGACAGAAGGTGACCCTGACTTACGAGGCAACGTTGAATGATCTGGCGGCCAACGATACGGGACGTCCGGGCTTTGAGAATGATGTGCGGCTGGAATTCTCCAACGATGCAGACAGCAACAATGGGGGCAGTACCGGATTTACACCATGGGATACGGTCGTCTGCTTCACCTATCGGATTGACATTGTGAAAACCAATGACCATGACAAGGTGCTGCAGGGTGCACATTTCAGGTTATACAGTGACAAAGACTGTAAAAACGAAGTCTACGTGAAACAGGGGGATACAGGCTATCATGTGATCAACCGGGATTCTGCCGGAGGTACGGATCACACAGGTGGCAGCCAGCCACAGGATGCGGTGGAGATGGTATCCGGAGCGGATGGACAGGTGATCATCATCGGTCTGGATCAGGGAACCTATTGGCTGAAAGAGACCAAAGCCCCGGACGGATACCGGTTGTTAAAAGACCCCATCGAGATCAAGATCATCCCAACCTATACGGATGACCGAAACAATTACATCAAGGGTCAGGGAGCCACTGCAGAAACCTTGAAGGAGCTGCAGGCAACGGCACATATCAAGAGCTTCTATGACGGAGCAACGGAAGAAAATGACCTGCAGCTGGAAACCGATCCGGAACAGGGAAATGCGAACCTGACCGTTGTCAACAAGGTGGGAAGCAAACTTCCAGTGACTGGTACTCCGGCACTGGCAATCCTTCTGATCACAGGAACAGGGCTGATGGCAGTGGCAGTTGCAAAAGCAAGAAAGAAGGAATAAGGAATGCGGAAACGAGGGGGAATCTGGGTGTTGTTTGTACTTGGATTCCTTTGTTGCTGTCTGCCCCTTCTGGCACATCTGTACAGTCAGAAAGAGCAGGAAAAGGTGATTGCAACCTATCAGAAGACCATCCAGGAACAGAAACGGGATGTAAAAGAACTACGGAAACAGGCAGAACATTACAACAGCATCCTCTACCAGACCAATGGGGCAGCCTTATCTGGGGAGGATGCACTTCTTTTGGGGGATGCGTCTTACGCATCCCTGCTAGATACGACCGGGACAGGGGTCATGGGAAGTCTGGATATCCCAAAAATCGGAGTGGAACTTCCCATCTATCATGGAACGAGTGAAGAAGTATTATCGAAAGGGATCGGGCATCTGCAGGGAAGCAGCCTCCCGGTGGGAGGGGAATCTACCCACAGCATTTTAACCGGACATCGTGGACTTCCCCAGTCGAAGCTTCTGACCCGATTGGATGAGATGGAAAAGGGAGATTATTTCTTTTTCCACGTATTAAATGAAACCCTGGCCTATCAGGTGACGGAGATCCAGGTGGTAAAGCCCGAAGAAGTCTCTATATTAAAGATCCAGGAAGGGCAGGATCTGGCATCGATCATTACCTGTACCCCTTACGGGTTAAACACACACCGCCTGATCGTAACTGGAAAGCGGGTGCCTTATGAGGCAAAACAAGCAAACAGCATGGGAGAAGAACTGCCCTCTGCAAGGGAATTGGCATTTACCCTGTTGCCGTTTGCGTTCTTATTATTATTCCTCCTGTATATCTGGAGAGAAAGGAGACGGAGAACACATGAAGCGAAATATGATGACAAGATTTAGTGCCGGATGTCTGACCCTGTTGTTAATGTTTGGAAGTGTCTGCAGGGTGCAGGCAGCCCAGGAACCAGCAGAACCGAATGCAGGGCAAAGCGCAGAGCAGATGGTACAGACGGGAAGCGTGACCGTCCAGCTGACACCGGGAAAAGAGGGAACCAGCGTAGCGGATGTGGAGTTTTCCCTGACCAAGGTAGGAAAGATCCAGGACAGTACCTATGTGCTGCTTCCGGAATACGAATCCACCAAGATTGACCTGAATACGCTGACCACTGCAGAGCAGTTGGAAAGTGCAGCAAAGAAGTTGGCAGAGACCGCCAAACAGGAGCCGGGTAAAAAACGGATGGAACCGGACAGGTGATGTTTGAAAACAGGAGCTGGGAGTGTATCTTTAACGGCCAAAGACCAGCCGGGGTACGACCTGGTATCCCCGACCCTCTTAAGCATCCCTACCATGGAAACAGACGAAACCTTACATTACGACATCAAAGTGGAACCGAAGCACACCCCGAGACCAGCCGAGCATACGGCACCCCAGACCGGACTGTATGATGCCACCATTTGGTATGTAGCAGGGGGAGTCCTCCTTCTGGTGCTTGCCGGGGGACTGGTAATTGCAGCAAAACGACATGAGAAAAAGTAAGGGACTTATGGGATTGGCCTTTTTGTTGGTGCTACTGGGGCTGGGCTGCCTGTTCCTGGCATACCGGGAACAGGAACCATTCCAGGCGATCAAAGTCAAAGGAGAGGCGCTGCAGAAACTGGTGTACAAGAGACTGGCAGCCAGGAGGCAGATCCCATGGAACGTACCATTGATTTTGCAGCACTGCAGCGCATCAATCCGGAAATCGTGGGATGGCTGTATGTACCCCAGATCGGGGTAGACAGCCCCATCCTGACGGGACAGACAGATACGGAATACCTGACCAAAGATTTTGAAGGGGCATACAGCCCACTGGGGAGTATTTTTACCTTTGCAGGAGCCAGGCTTTCGGACAGTCAGGTGTATCTGTTTGCCCACAACATGGCTTCCGGACAGATGTTCGGGAGCCTGAAACAATTCACGAACGATGCGTTTCTGGCAGCAAATCCGCAAGCCTATCTGTATACACCGGAGCGTGTCCGGAAACTGCAGGTGGAAGACTGGACGTATCTGCAGGCGGATGATCCCTGCTTTTCCAGTCGGGAAAGTCAGGAGGCTGCCAGGGTGACGCTTGTGACCTGTGTGGGATATTTCCAGACCCCAAAGCGGCTGGCAGTGGAAACAAAGGTAGTGGAAGAACGCACTGCCTTTTAGAAAGGAGTGAGAAAGGAGTGCGAATCCATGAAGAAACGAAATAAGATGTTGCTGATAACCAGCATGGTTCTGGCTGCCTGTGGCAGCCTTTGTCTGGGACGTTCCCTGACGACTCTACCCGAAAAGGAACGTCCCAAAATCGAACAGAGAGAAGAATCCGAACAAAAAGAACCGGATTTGGAAGAAGCTAATCAACCTACAGAGCCGGAAGAACCGGTGGTATCGGTACCTCAAGTGCCAGTGCCAAAAACCGGGGATTCCTGGTGGTGAAAAAAGAAGGAGGATGTATGGAAGAAGAGAAAACAAGGGAATTTCCGGAGCCCGAAGGATCCGGAACCGAACAGTATCTGGAAGAGATGCAGCGCATTTTTGCTGCACGAGAAGCAACGTACCAGAAACGGAAACAAGAGTATGAACAGAAAAGCCAGGAACTGCAGAAGATCCAGACCGAGCTTGGAAGACAATACCAAAGCCTGGAAGGACAGAAACAGGAGCTGGCATCTGCCAAAAGAAGCTGGCAGAACAGGAAGTGGCACACAGGGAAGAACAGGAAGAGCTGCAGCGTGAAAAACAGGACTTTGAACAGACCAAGAAGCTCTATGAAGGACAGCAACAGGAACTGCTGATGAAGAGCCGACTGGAACTGGAACAGCTGCGCAATGAGCGGATGGAAGCGGAAGATCTGAAACGGGAGTATGAATATCAGATCGGCCAACAGGAATGCGGAATCCCACCGTCCCTTCCGGATTTGTCCGCATATGTGCCGAAATTGGAATACGAGGCAGTGAAACAGGAACGGGATACTCTGTTCCAAGAAAAGACGCAGTTCCAGCAGACACAATGCGAAGAACTGACGCAATTGCGGGAGGAGAACCAACACCTGACTATCCAGTTGGAGCAGAAAGAGCTTCTGTTGAAACAATTGGGGGAGGAGAGAACCTCCTTACTGAAAAAGCTGCTGGAATCCAAGCAGGAACCGCCACAGGAGCCAGAAAAAGAGAAGGAAGTGCTGCAGGTGGAAAACGAATCGGATTCAGCGGAAGTAATCTCGGAAGAGATGGATGCAGCCGAAGAGAATGAATGGAGACAGCGACCTTTGCGGGTTTCCGTAAAAGAACAGGAGATTACCAGAGAGGAATTGACTGCAACGGTCTTACAGCGGTATCTGCAGAACAACCATCCGGAGTTTGAGCAGCTGGAAATCCGGCATTCGGAAGAAGGCGAACAGCTCCATGGGGAAGTGGGAAAACTGTCCTATGCCTTTTTGTTTTTCGAAGACTTGATCCAGTTTGACATTTCTGCAAAACGCAAAGGCGGAAAGGAACTGGAAGAGAAATTAGAGCGGATCGGGAAAAAGGTGCCGGGGGTACAGTTCCAATATTCCAAGGGCGATGGGCGTGTTTATGCCAGCGGCTTCTTGACCAAGGAACTGACACCCAAACAGGCCATGAAGCAGGTCTTTGAGATTGCAGACTATTTCCGAGGATAGGGTGTTCCGAAATTCGGAACAAGAAAGGAGTTATGATGTTTTATATTGTGATCGGAATCGTCCTGCTTCTGTTGTCGGCGGGAACCATTGCTGTCATGGTTCTGTTTGAAATCAGGGATCGTAGGGCAGGAAACATCCAACAGGGAAAAAGACTCCCGAAAAGCCGTATTCCCAGGCGTTTTTGGATGCTGTTCCCAGAGCCTATGAATCTGCTGGTACATTACGGGGGATGCTGACGCTTTTGGTGGAGCAGTGTCCCAAAGAAAATGGACGGGCAAAAGCAGCCCTGGATTACCTGGAACACAGTCGGTACCAGGACTATGAAACGGCACTGGCTTATCTGTCAGATTCCAGTGCTGTTTGTGAAAAACAAATCAGGGAGGTGTTAAAGCGGGAAATTCAAAAGACAACCGCATTAACTTGTCACTAAGCACGGATGGTTCGTGCTTTTTTTGTACTCAAAATGAAAGAGATGTTCCGGATTTCGGAACAGGAAAAGGAGATTGTTATGAGAAGAAGTAATTGGAAATCTAACTGGTCGTTGTGATCGCAGTGGTCATTGGAATTTTATGTGGATTAGCTGCCGCTTATGTTGTGAATCAGAAATTTGGTGCCGCCTATATTGGACTGGCATTTTTTATTACCATGCATTGGTGGCAGGAATCTTAATGTTTTTGATGATCCGTGTGTTTCATATTGGAGAGTAAGCAGGAGGAAAAAATGATGAAACAAAACAAGATGCAGAATGAAAGAACAAACCAGAGAAAATTGGTCAATCCAACAAAAAAGGAATGGCGATGGCACGTGGCACAGTTCGGTGTGGGCTGCCTCCTCTTATTTTTTGCAGGAAACGTTCCGGTGTTTGCGGCGGGAAATGTGGACACATCCCAGATCACCGGAGGATTTGATGCGATTTATCAGGTAATCGCAGCGATTGTATCTTCGACCGGTACCATCTTTCTGTTGTGGGGACTGTTCGAGTGGGCGCAGTCCCTCAATACACAGGATGGTGGGGCACAGTCCATTGCATTTAAACGAATCGGAAGTGGTCTGGTAGCAACCCTGGCACCACAGATCATTGCGGTCATCCGGACAGGACTGCCAAGCTAGGAGGTGATGGCAAATGCCAGGATGGGTAGAAGACCTGTTGAAGGAAATGTTCTATGGCCCGTTTTATCAGCTGGCAAAAGTCGTCTGGGATTGGTGCATCGGATTGAGCACGGGGGTCATTAGTCAAGACCCCCAGCACTTTTCCCCGGCCACTTGGAAATTTGTAACAGATACTCTGTATCCCTGGGCAATGGGAATCGGTTTATCCATGATGAATGTATTTTTCATCTGCGTATTTCTAAAAGCAGCCTCCAACTTAAAAGAAAATATCACGTTGGAACTGTGTATCGAAGGGATGATCCGGCTGGTGGCCTTAAATGTGTTGATGCAGATGGGAATGCAGTTGATGAAGACCCTGTTTTCCATGGCATCCCTGATGGGAGGAATGGTATTGGATTTCCAGGCACCAGATTTTTTCACCGGCGAAGTGGATGCCGGAAGTGTTCTGTTCTGGTGGTTCATGGGATTTTTATATTCTTTATCGCACTGATCTGTGGAATGCTGATCTTTTGACTCTGTTCAGCCGTTATGTCAAGCTGTATCTTTTGACCGTGACCTTCCCACTGGCCATGCCGAGTATGGTGTCCGGACGTGGGATTGATGAAACGGCGAAGAGCTGGGTCAGAAGCTTTTTAGGAAATGTGTTTGAAATCGTGGTGATCGCCCTAGTGATGTCGATCTCCGGACGGATCATCGGGGGAATGGATCTGCAGGGGGACAGTTTTGCAGATTTCTTTGACGGTTTTGGACAGGCACTGACCTCTACGATCTATATGATCGGAATGGCAGTCTCTGTACGGGGTGCAAGGAGCTTTATGAAAGAGACCTTCCACTTATAAACAACTTGTTCCGAAATTCGGAACGGAAAGGAGTAGAAAGAAAGGATATGAAAATCGATATCAACAAAGATTTTGAAACGGCATATCAGCAATCCATCTGGAAAGGGCTGGATCTGAAACAGCTGATTACGGTAGGCTGCTTTTTGCCGACGGTGATCGGGATTATGGTTGCCCTTTGGTATTTTTTAAACGTTCCGCCGCAGGGAGGCGTTTACATTGGAATTCTGGCAGCACTGCCGATCCCGTTTTTGGGACTGTTCAAATACCGGGGAATGTCTATCCCTATGTTATGCAAAGAATGGAAGTATCTGCAGAAAACAAAGAAACTTTGTGGGGAAACAGAAACTGCAGCCGGTCAGAAACACCGAGTATTTACCATGCATCCATCGAGAAAGGAGCGATAAAAAGAAATGGCAATTTTTAATGGAAATAAGGAATTTTCCAAGAAAAGGGAGCTATCCCAGCCTTTGGTTCCGGTACCCAAGAACGTGCGTCAGGCATTCAACATCCAGAAAGCCTATGCAAACGGGGTGTTCCAGTTGGAAACCAAGAAAAAGGATACATTGTATGATCGGTGTTATGTATTTGAGGATATCAATTACATCAACAAGAACCGAACAGAAAAAAAGAATTTTTTATCAGAACTGATGTTCTGGCTCAATTCCATGGATGCGTCTTATAAGATCACACTGTGCAATGAATACCAGTCGGTAGAAAGTTTCTGACATCGATCCGGAATGAACGCAATGAGAGGGAATATCCAGACATTGCAAAAGGGATCCGGCAGTGGCAGGAATCGAAACTGGCAGATGCCAACTCCACGGTACGGACACTGCGCTATCTGACCATTACCTGCAGGGCAGACAGTTTGGATCAGGCAAACATCTATTTTCGGGCATTGGAACCTATGATTGAGGATGCCTTTGCAGGATGGGGAAGTGACATTGCTGTGTTGGGAACCCTGGATCGGTTCCGGGTACTCCATGGGATGCTGCGTCCTGGAGAAGAGTTCCCGCAAGCAGTACTGCGGGACGCTTTGCAGGACTGGAAAAGTGACGTGCTGCCACGGAGCATCCAGCAGTTTAATGATTACCTGATTCTGGGAAATACCATGATGACGGTTCTGACGGCGACCCAGTATCGGAAATCTCTGGATACGGACACCTTTTTACATACTTTAAGCAGCCTTCCTTATCCGTCTTTTGTGACGCTGGACTTTGCTCCGGTGCAACAGGAAGTCATCAACGATAAATTAGTTGCCATGCACATGAACAATGAGCGGGAAATCAATGACGAGATCGAGCAGAAGCGGCAGGCAGGGCAGATCGTGACCTCCCCTTCTTATACCAAAAAGAAACGGCGGGATGAGATTGAGGAATACATTGAAATGGTGGATGCCAACGATGAGAAAGGGGTCTTTTTAAACCTTCTGGTGGTGTTGACGGCTCCGGTGAAGGAAGGCGTGGAGCTGTTGCAAGAGCGGATGGAAGAGGTCTGCGCCATCGGACGTTCTGATAAAGTGGGCGCCTTTTTGGAGCCTTGTGATTTTCGACAACTGAAAGCCTTAAATACGGCACTTCCAATCGGTGGGAGACAGGTGGATATATGCGGTTCTTTCTCACCTCTTCTTTGGTGGCATTTAATCCCTATCATGCCCAGGATATCCTGGAGCCGGGCGGAAAGATGCTGGGGATCAATAAAACAACGGGACGGTATCTCATTGCCAACCGGAAACTCCTTCCAAACCCTCACGGGATCATTGTGGGATATTCCGGTTCTGGAAAATCCATGCTGATCAAGCTGACCGAGATTTCCCAGACCTTGCTTGGAAGCGAAGATGACATCATTGTGCTGGATCCCCAGAATGAATTTGAAGATATCTGCAGGGAGTATCAGGGAGTGTATTTTGACCTGACCCCTAAAAGCGGGATTTATCTCAATGGATTTGAAGTGACCCAGGAAGTCTTTTCCGGCAGTAAAGAGCTGAAAGCGGAATTTGTGGCCAAACAGTGTGAGTATGCAAAAGGACTGGTGCAGGCGATCATGAAAAATATCCTGGTCACCCAGGAGCACGATTCCGTGGTGAGCCGTTGTACGGAGCAGATGTTTGCCAGGTTTTTGCTCAAAAGCGGTTAAAGAAACAGCCCACCTTACTCTGGCTGCGGGAAGAGATTGGAAAGGAACTGGAACAGGTACAGCACGCTCATGATGAAGCTATCATCCGTCCCATCTACAACTCCCTGGAAGAGTATACCACGGCTCCTGTGACATGCTGGCACATCCGACCAATATCGAATTCCAGAACCGTCTGGTGGGATTTGGGATGTGCAACGTGCCGGAAAACAACTGGGAGGCTGTCATGGATACGGTGCTGCATTATCTGTCTACCAGGATGGATTACAATAAAAAGTTGCAGAAAGCCACACACTTAGTGGTGGATGAGGCACAGGTGGTTTCGGAAAACCGGGATCTGCAGATATGCTCAACAATGCAGTTATTACCTTCGAAAGTTCGGAGGAATCGTAACCCTTGCTATGCAGAACGTGGTGGCAGCTCTGGCCAACAAAAAGATGGTAGAGCTATTCCAGAACTGTTCCTATAAATGCTTTTTAGATCAGGGCGGTGTGGATGCCCAAAGTCTGGCAGAGATCCAGCCGTTATCTGAACGGGAATTCCGTGCGCTGGGAACGGGAAAACCGGGAGAGGGTGTGATCGTCTGGAATAAAAAAGTGGTGCTCTTTAATGCCCGGATTGAGAAAAGCAACATTTTATATGAAAAGTATTCCACCAACTTCCATGAAAAAGCACAGCGGGAGGCAGAGCAAAAGCGTGTTCCGGATACGGTGCCTGTTAAACGAGACGAGATTCCGGAATCGGAGGGAAGAGAACGCTGGCAGGAACGGGTGCCTCCACAGGTGGCATATAAACCGGAACCAGAGATGCCCCAGAACTGGCAGGAAGAAAAGCCCGATGTGCTGCAACAGGGACTGGGGGAACAGGAGTGGGAGACCGTTCTGCAGCTAGCGGCGTTTGCACCGATCCGGTTTGGGGATGTGACTGCTTTGTTGGAGATCGCCCCAGAGGAAGCACAGAGGCTGTTGGATGCCATGCTTCAGGCAGGTGCTCTGGAAGAGAAAGAGGGCTGGTATCAGATTGCGAAATAGGTGAAATCAATGAGATTGAATGAAACAAAACGAAAACAAAGAACGTCCCAGGAAGAAGTTCTGGCAGAGATGTTTGCAGAGGCAGAATTGCAGGACTCCGTCCGGAAGAAGAAAAACTGGGATGCATGGATGGAATCAGAAGTGGAACAACAGATCGATGAGGAGATTCGGAAGTATTTGGCAGAATCCAGTGATCCCACTGTGTATCTGACCCCAAAGGAAGCAAAAGCCTGGAACCGGATGCCGAAATCCAAACAACAGCGATTGTTGCAGAAAGAATCCCAACAGGTATTCAAAGAGTGGCAGGCAGGAGAACGGAAAGCTTTCGCAGGAGCTGAAAGGAGTCCGGATGATTTGCGGGAAGATCTGGTTTTTTTGCAGTCTGGCAGGATTCGTTTGGGAAAGCAAAGAACGGGAATGGCAGGACAGGCGAGGATTTGGAAACCAGGACGTTTGCCACGGATGCCGGAGAAATCCAAGGGGAATGTCCGTTCTGTTCCAGAGAGAATGCAGAGGGAATCCGGAAATGCGAAAACAGGCAGGATAGGAGGCATGGGGGCAGGGAGTGGTGTGGATGTGGTGGGCTCCTATTCCAGCGGAGGCAGTTCGGGAACTGCTGGAGCACAAAAGACCGCTGCTTCAGCTGCAGGAAGCACAGCCCCGGTTACTCCGGCTACCCTTGCCACCAGAACAGCGAAGAAAACCGCACATACCTTTAAAGAATACATCCAAGGAGTGAACCAGGCAGCCCAGCAAGCGATTGGAGAAGAACGGGCAAAACTGGAAGATAGCAAACAACAGAATGCACAGGTTGGAGATCTGCCATCCTTGTAAAATATGTGGGGCAACGATTGGAAGTGTGGTACTGGCCGGTGCGGCAATGGTGATGCAGCTTGCAGCGGCACTTTTGACCGTACTTGTGACCATGCTGGCTTTTCTTTTGGTGGCGGTATTGGCAATCTCCCTGATTGTCAGTGTGATCATGTCCCTGATCGGTGGGTTTTTAGACCAACAGCCGGCCACCGGACATGGACTGCCGCCCTTTATTACCGAGGATATGATGGAAGCATTTTTTGCCGTGCAGGAAGAGAGCGGGATTCCGGTCTCTACTGGGGTAGCACAGGTGATTGCGGAATCCGGATTTGGGTTATATGGGCCAGGTGGAGACAATGGACAGGGACTCTCCCAGCTGGCATACGAGTATAAAAATCTGTTTGGAATCAAGTATTTTTCCGGAGACCAGTATGCCATTGGTGGTGTAGATCTATCCACAGGGGAGGAAACCGGAAATGGAAATACCACCATCACGGCTGCGTTTTCCGTGTATCCGGATTATGGAGCCTGTATCCGGCAGAGAGGATGGATGTTGAGCCGGGAACCTTATGCAAGTAAGGTGTCTGCGTATCGGAATAAAAACGATAAAAAATATTCAAAAGAAGATGCCAGAGGATTTATGAATGGAATCCGTGCGGCGGGCTGGGCAACGGATAGTTCTTATGTGGAAAAATGTGTGCAGCACATGGACAATTATAACCTCTACCGGTTCGATAACATGACTTATGAAGAGTACCAAAAAAGCGGAGGAGGAAACTACGATGGAACGGTGACGCCACTGATGCAGAGCATCGTGGATCATGCCGCTAAGAATCAGGGAATTTACCCTTGTACCCCGGATATGTGCGCTCAGTGGGTGACTGGAATTTATCAGGCTGCAGGAGCACCAACAATCCCTTATGGGAATGCCATCGATATGTGGAACAACTATAAAAATACAGGAAATACCAGCATGGAAAACATTCCGCCGGGAGCCATTGTGTGTGGCAGTGGCTACGGAAGTATGGGCAGCATATATGGACATGTTGGGATCTATCTTGGGAATGGAATGGTGGCCAATAACCGGGGCTATTTTTCCGTGGAAAGTCTGGAAGAATGGTGCAGTTGGCAGACCGCAACCTGTCAGGGACATACGGGTGGATCGGCTGGGTGTTCCCAGGTGGAGTTCCGACAAATTAGAACAAAAAGAAAGGATGAAAAGAATGAGAACTTACCGAGTTATGAAAAGTAAGAAAGGGGATAAAATGCAGTGAGAAAAAGAATCGGAATTATGATGCAGCCATGATACTTTTGTGTGGGATTTTGACAGGCATCGGAATCTTTCTGGTTGTTCTGGAACAGGAGAAATTACCGGAACAGAAACCAGAAAAGTGAAGCAGGAATTACAGAAAAAATCAGAAGAAACACTGGAAGATCCAAAGCAGAAACCAGAGGAAACAGAGCCAGAAAAGGAAGCAGAAGAACAAGCGGAGGAACCACTTTCTATGGAGCTTTCAGGGTTAAATGAGGAAGCACTTTCCATGATGGGAATTTCGAAAAGAGAAGTGGCAGATGCGTTGAGAACATGGACACAGGAACATGGATTTTCCAGTGCCACAGGAGCACAGTTCATGGAGCCGATGCTGGTACGATTTTCAGAAGAAAAATACAGCATGGATTGCCAGCTTCTTTTTGCAGATGGAGCAATGGAATCCAGCCGGAGGATGTACAAACCAAGCTGACGATGGACTATTTCAAAGAGAAAAAGTTGTTGCAGATTCATCCATGAAAGGAAACCAAACTGCAAGGCAAAAAGAGAAAGGTTACAGAATTGAATATTTTATAGTATCCAGGGGTCTTAGGGGCGTTCCCCTAACAAGATGGCAGGATGTTTGTTAAACATTATGCGTATCTTGCCAATTTTCCTCTGGGAAAATTGCGTAGAAAATCCGTAGATTTCTGGAAGTTTGCAATACAAAAGCATACAAATATGCTGTACAAATGTATGCTTTTTGCGTGGGAAGGAAAGAAAGGAGACGGCATGGCGAAACAGATGAAAAGTTTTCGGCTATCGGAAGAGGCAATCGCTGTGATTGAACACCGGAATCGGGAACTATATCGATCCGGTCAGGCGTATGTGGAATCCCTGCTTTTGGGAGAAAAGAAACGACCAATGGAGGAACAACTGCTGGAAGTTTTGGAGGAGATCAAAGGGGAACTGAACCGGCAGAATTATAAGTTGGAAAAGCTGCAGAAATGTTTGGATTCTGCATTGGAACAGAGGAGAAAAACAGAAGAGAACAGACTGCCATATACCCCGCCGCCCTCTGACATTATTTGAGGAAAAAATTTGGAAAATAGGATGATAGCAAAGGAGTAAACGTAATGAAGCTACAGGAACAATTAGAAAAAGTACAGAAAGATCTGGAAAAAGTTGAAGAGCGCAGAAAAGAACTGCAGAAAAAGGAGAAGGAATTACGAACCAAAATCGAATTGGAAACCGCAAAAGAAGAGGCGAAAAAGAATGAAGAAATCCGAAAGATTGTAGAAGAAGCCTATGGACAAGTGGACGGGGCAGATCTGGAAGCATTTCGTCAGTTTATGCAGGAACAGGCTGGGAAGAGGAAGCAACAAGAGGAAGAATTCAAAGGATATGATCTGGGAGGAATTTAAGTGAAGCGCAATGTATTGGTAGGTGTCCGATTTTCTCCAGAAGAGCATGCATATCTTTGTGAACAGGCAGAAAAAGATGTGGAAACCCAGAAGAGAAACGGGACGAAAAATCTGTCTGCTTATATCCGAAAACGAGTGTTGGAAAGGTCTGGATACCAAGAAGAAATACAGATCCAAAAATCCTTGAAAGAATTGACTTATCAGTTCGGAAAATCGGGACGAACATCAACCAGGCAACCAAACAGTTACACATTGGATATGAGCCATGGCGGCAGTTAGTCGACTGCAAAAAAATATGAACGTTTTGGAACGACAGCTGGAAGAAATGAAAGAGGAATTCAAACAAATTTATGGCAATCACAAAAATATTAAACATTAAATCCCAATCGAATCTCCACAATGCCATCGAGTATATTTTAAAGCCAGAGAAAACGAAAGAGCAGTTGTGGGTGGGTGGAAATGCCGGGAACACGACACAAGAAGTGTATCGTACTATGATGGATACCAAACAGACATGGGGAAAGCTGGATGGAAGAAAAGGATACCATATCATCATCAGCTGGAAACCAGGAGAATGTACGGAAGAAAAAGCCTATCAGATCATTCAGGAATTTTGTCAGGAATATTTGGGAGAGAACTATGATTATGTATTTGGAATCCACACGGATCGGAAGCATTGTCATGGTCATATTGTGTTTAATTCGGTCAACCGTATTACAGGTTATAAGTATCGCTATGAGCGTGGGGACTGGGAAAAATTTATGCAGCCGATCACAGATAAACTTTGCGTGAAATATGGGCTGTCGAAACTGAAATATGACAAAGGAAATCAAAAAGGGGTTTCTTACGGAGAATGGAAAGACGGTGGGAAAAGCAGCTGGAAAACATGGATCCGTGCAGACATCGACTATGCGATTTCCAAGTCCGAAACATATGAGGAATTTTTAGAGCAGATGAGATCCATGCATTACCAGATCCGGGAAGGAACATCCCGGGAAGAAGGAGAAATTTTGTCTTTGAAGCTGCCTGGACAGAAGAAATCCTGCAGAACGAAAAAGAAAACATTAGGGGAAGCGTATACAGTTGCTTCCATTCGGGAACGGATTGGGAAAGAATGGAAACGGTATCCTTATCCAAAGCCACCCAAAATAAAAGTTTGCCGAAGTCATGAAAGATGGAATAGAACGTATCGAATAGGAAAGTACCAGGCAAGCCATATCCGGGATATTTATGAGATTCAGAACCGGTATGCCAAAGGGAATCCTTATGCAGCCAATACAGGAGCCATGAGAAAACACTTGTCGGAAATCCGTAAATTGCGGGAGGATTGCAGGTATTTAGTAAGAATGGACATTCGAAGCAGGGTAGCATTGGAGCAACGGGAACAGGAAGTCTTACAAGAAGAAAAGAGATTGAAACAGCAGTGTAGTCTGGAGTGGGAGCTTCAAAATCATGGGATTTATCAAAAATATCAGGATCTGGAAAGCGAGTTGGCTCAGATCCCAGTATGGAAGATCGATTTGAACAAGTATTAGATGAACTGGAACGGTTGCAGGCACAATTGCCAAATGGAGTGGACCAGATTCAAACGGGAAAGGAACAGCTACAGGAGATTCGTCAGGAAAAGCGATTGATCCGTCAGATCAAACAGATGGATGAAGAACACAAACAAATCCGAGCATTTCCTAAGCAATCACTACATCCAGGATTGAAAGAAATTCGGTGGGATCCGAAGAAACCGCAAAGAAAAGGAGGAACACAGTGGAAAAGAAACAGGAAATAACAGAAGAACAGGTCAAAGAATACCAGATGCTTCTGGCACAATGGATGCAGCTTCCATAGATGCCCTGGAAATCCTAAATGAGGATATGCCTGGCGCATCCGGGAATGGCTGTATGTATGTGCCTTGGATCAGATACCCGGGGCAGAATTACAAGCAATGAAACCACAAGGACTGAAAAAGATTCAGGATATCCGGGCGCAGTTTCTCAAACAGAAGTTTCAGGATCGGCAGGAAATCCAAACCCAGATGAACGCATTGCAAAAGCAGATGGAAGAAGGGGGAGAGAAACAGGCAACGTGTTTTGTCCAGACTACAGGAGGAAGTGTTACAGATTCTGCAGTATCTGGAGCAAGAAAAACAAACTTTAAAGGAGCGGGAAGAGCAGTGGTTGGAAGAACGGCGAAAATACAAGGAACAATTCCAGCAGATGGAAATAAACAGGATGGAAGAGGAGAAATCGTGGAGTCTTTGGAACCGACTGTGGAAGAAAAAACGGCGGAAAACACAGCTACATAGGAAACAGGCGCAAATGGATCAATTTGTCAAACAGGTGTTAGAAGAAGAGAAGTTTAGCCAGGAGCAAAAGAGTTATTTGCTGGATTGTCTGGAACAAGGCGAGGAAATGGAAGAAGTGTTGTATTTGGCAAAATCCTGTCTTTCCGTGGAACAAATGGAGCGAATCAAGCAGTTGCTTTCCGAGCATCCACAAATGTTTTGGGGCAGTCGGAGAAAGCCATGGAATCAAAAGAAAAAGGTAAAGGAGGGATAGCGTGATGAAGATACAGGTACAGATCTACCTGCCAGATCAGAATCAGGGAACAGTCTGGGGGTATGGAACCATTACCTTGGATCAGCTGCTGACATTTCAGATACGGATTTTGACATGCGAAAAAGGAGCAGGAATCAAGGAGGCCTTTGTCAGCTTTCCCAGAAGAAAGCAGGGAGAACGATGGAGGATTGGTAATCGTGGAAGATTCACTACGAAACCAGATCACAGAGGCAGTTCGGGAAGCAATCCAGATGGAAATCACAAAAGATTTGTATCTTCCCCCAATTGAAGTTGTGCATCTGCAGATATTTCCGAAAGGAAAGAAGAACTTCCTTGTAGGAGAAGCAACGATCCGTGTCCTTGGAGTTACGGTGAAAGGAATTCTATTAAAACAAGGGAAATATGGGGTGTTTTGCCAGATGCCCCAATATTACAGTGAGAAAAAGGGATACCAAGATGTGATATACAGTCCTTCCAAACGGCTACGGGATGCGATTTTTCAGACTGTATTGGAAACTTATCAGGAACGACAAAAGGAGTAGATATGGAGAACGAACGAGGAAAACAGGAAGTATTGATGGCACTGCAAGGAGTCGGCAGACTGGGGATTATGATGGATCCGGTATTTAAACTAACAGCGGCAGGAACAATCCTGCTGATCCAGCACTTTGCGAGAATGTATAAAGAAGGACTATTAAACCGAAGGGAATTTCAGAATTTTCAGGAATTTGCCAAACTGACCGAAGGAAATTACCAGATCATAAATATTCCGGTTGGAAGTTGGAAGGAATTAGAAAAGACGGGATTTGTCCATCAGATGGAAGAGCGGGGAGTGCGGTATGTGGAACTGCCAGATCTGAATCAGACAGATGGGCTGGTTCAGGTGGCAATTTATGGAGAGGATCAACTAAAATTTCAGGCTTGGTATGACCGGTTTTTAATGGCAGAGATGAAAGGGGGAGAACATGAACTGCAGAACTTAAACCATCTGACCAGTGGAAGAACCAGCATTGTCAGTATTCCGGTAGAACAGAAGATAGATTTGTTAACAGATGATTTTGCAGTACTGCAGGTGAACTATTCTATTCTGCCAGATTTACAGGTGGGGATGGGGAAATCCAGGTTGTGGTAGCCAATGCAGATCTGGCAAAAGTGGAACATTGGTACCGAATGTATCAGGAGCAGTGTCTGTCAGAGGGAAAAGAGATCCCGGACTTTCAAACCATGGATATGGGAAAGTATAGGGAAACTGGTGTGATGAAGGAAGAAGCTTATGTGGATACATCATCGGAAGCAATCCAGAAAGCGGTTCGTAAATACGAGGGGCAGGAACCGGGAGAACTGGAACAAAGGTATTGCAACAGGAACAATCGATTCGATCAATGAATAATGAGCAGTATCAGGAGTTTCATAATAATCCAGAGTTTATTGAAATCACAATCAATCATGAGACACTGGTCCAGGAGTCTCAATTGGCAAGTAGCTGGGATATGGAAAGGCGTGGAATGTTTGCAAGCAGAATTCCAG
>ENA-OQDE01000635-OQDE01000635.1-human-gut-metagenome-genome-assembly--contig:-NODE-635-length-19219-cov-4.436204_pt1 | contig 19219 bp, 20 predicted proteins | sample MGYA00242768_ERZ504595 | MGnify/ENA primary metagenome ERZ504595 (study PRJEB26092, sample SAMD00036307) | human gut metagenome | host: Homo sapiens | study: EMG produced TPA metagenomics assembly of...
ATATTATCATCCCCGCTGATCAGGCTTTCTTCTTATTCCAGATACTGAATTTCAGAAGGCTTAAGATCATAAGTAACATCAGGATCACACCGCCTGCATTACCAAGGTTAATGCTTCCGGAGAGATCAAATACACTGCTTACGTTTACTACTGCAAGGATAGCAAGAAGGATACCTACAAGACCTTCACCTGCGATCATACCTGCACAGTAAAGTGTACCGTCTGTTGCCTGTTCTTCTTTTTTCTTATCATCAACATTCTTTCTTCTGTCAACGAACATACGAACAACACCACCGATCATGATAGTAGCGTTGAGGTAGATTGGAAGGTAAAGACCGATAGCAAATGGCATAACCGGAATTCTTAAGATTTCCAGACCAATTGCAAGGAATACACCAATAAATACCAGTGTCCATGGAGCTTGCCGCCCATGATACCTTCTACGATCATCTTCATCAGAGTTGCCTGAGGAGCAGGTACTTCTGCACTTCCGTATCCCCATGCAGTGTTCAGAAGATAAAGAACACCACCGATAGCAAGACCGGCAGCAACAACACCGATAAGCTCACCGATCTGCTGTTTCTTAGGAGTTGCACCAAGAAGATAACCTGTCTTTAAATCCTGTGAAGTATCACCTGCGATTGCTGCTACGATACAGATTACGGAACCGATAGCAATTGCTGCTTTCATTCCGTCGATACCGGTATTGCCGGATGCTTTGATAATCATTGTTGCGATCAGAAGTGTAGCGATAGCCATACCTGATACAGGGTTGTTGGAGCTTCCTACAAGACCAACCATACGGGAAGATACAGTTGCAAAGAAGAAGCCGAAGATTACGATGATCAGCGCACCGATCGGGTTAACCGGGATAGCCGGAACAAGCCAGATGATTGCAACCATTGCCACAATACCGATCAGGATAATGTTCATCGGAATATCCTGTGCGGTTCTTTCTGTACTTGTATTCTTACCGCCCTTCATGCTCTTCATGGAATCGCGGAAGGTTGTAATGATCAGAGGCAGGGATTTGATCAGGGAAATAATACCACCTGTTGCGATAGCTCCTGCTCCGATATATTTTACATAAGTACTCCAGATTTTAGATGCTCCGCCTGCTGCATAAAGAGCAGAAATTGTTTCTGTTCCGGGATACATAACTGTATCAGCTCCGAACAGACAGATTACCGGAATCAGCACCATCCAGCCAATAAGAGAACCAACAAACATAAAGGATGCGATTCTTGGTCCTACGATATATCCAACACCGAGAAGTGCAGGATAGCATTCCATACCAATTTCACCTTTGAATCCTTTAAATGCTGCTGCAACGTCTGCAGGGATTACCTTTAAACCGTCAACGACAAATTTAAAGATCGCTGCGATTCCCATACCTGAGAATACTGTCGCAGCGTTTGCACCACCCTCTTCACCTGCAAGAAGAACATCTGCGCAGGCAGTTCCTTCAGGATAAAGAAGTGTTGCATGCTCTTTTACGATCAGTGCGTTACGAAGTGGTACCATAAAAAGTACACCAAGAACACCACCGCAAAGTGCGATTAATGTGATTTCCACGATACCCGGCATTTCACAAAGTCCTTCTTCTGCCCAGAGGAACAGAGCAGGCATTGTGAAAATTGCACCGGCTGCCAGTGATTCACCGGCTGAACCGATTGTCTGGACCATGTTGCTCTCCAGAATGGAGTTCTTTTTCATGATCTTGCGAATTACGCCCATGGAAATAACTGCTGCCGGAATGGAAGCAGATACAGTCATACCTACACGCAGACCAAGATAAGCATTGGCTGCACCGAAGATAACTGCAAGGATAACACCCATGATGATGGATGTCACCGTAAATTCAGGTGTGATCTTGTCAGCCGGAATATACGGTTTGAACTCTTTGTTTTTGTCCATGATTTCCTCTCCCTTTTGTATTGATTTATAAACATAGAACATTATAGCGAAATTTATACAAAAAGGCAAGGTGAAAAAACTGGTTTTTATGCACTTTATCATATTGACGTGCTAAACTTATAATCTCTTAACATATCAACACGCTCAAACGGCATATTTTCGTCCTGTTTTATCAGTCTATTCATCCGAATCCAACTGTTTAATCAGGTATCTCCCAACAATTCTGGAAAAATTCGAAATATTCCGGATATATGCGAAATCTTTGCCAAATATTTTTTTTTCTGTGGAAAGATCCTTTTCTTCCCCCGCAAACACTCCCAGAACACTTACTCCAAGGTTTCGCAGGTGCCGCACTTCTGTTGCAGTATCATTAACTGCATATTTTCCCATATAAGGTTCCGGATTCTTTGCATGAGGTCTGTTTACGATCACATCGTATGGTTTTCCATCACTTAATACAATGAGGATTTTTTCTCCTCAGGTCTCTGAAGCAGATCGTATCCTGCGGTTTTAATAGCAAGTCCGTCCCTGTTATTGGAAGAAGTTACATAATTAAAAATATTTTCATTGGCTGACTGTGGATCATCGTACTCGCGGAATCTGTGAAGGATCGTATAGTCCCAGAATGTGCAAAAGCTCATGACACGGTGAGGCAGGTTTACATTGCTTAATGCTTCACTGATGATGTAGGCCTGTAATGCCACATCTCCCTGCCTGGACATCTGGGAACCGCTGGCATCAATCAGCACATCTACTACAAAATCAGATGCATCAGATTTCAATTCTCTTTTAAACAGATTTGCTTCACTGCTTCTGCCCACACGCCAGAGTCTGGACGGAATGATCGTTCCTCTGTCTGACAGTACTTCCTGCGTCTCGCTTTTCAGCACCAGCGTCTTTCGCAAAAGATCTGTGAGGGATGCGATGTTCTGCTTTACGATCCTGTGTTTGTCATGGTAGAGCCAGATATTCTTATTCTTTAATCGCACTGCATATTCGTACTGATAGTTTCGTTTGACCGGATTCTTAAGAATTCCTTCTGTAAAATAAAGGCTGCAGTCTCTGTGAAGTTCCCTGCACATCAGATAATTCATTCGCTTCTCTTCTGCAGGAGTGAGATAAGTTTTTCCGAAATTCAACTCTACATATGTGTATGCTTTCTCAAGTTCCTCCTCTGTGAGAATTGTAATTTTGTGTTTGGTCTGGCGCTGTTTTTCCATTTCTTCAGTGACAGCAGTATCTTCCATGTCTGTAATCTTATTTGTCATCTGTTCGATGTAACTCTCCAGAGCTTCCTCATAAAGTTCTTCTGTGAGAAAATCTTCCCAGTCGTATTCTGTCAGTTCTTCCATGGTGACTGCCATAACCTGTTCCAGTGTTCCATGATCTTTCTCAAAATTCGGATCAATGATAGTGTTGTAAAGACCGTCAATAATACGGATCAGTTCTATAGTGTCTGCAGCTGTTCTGGCTTTGTAAACCATGTCGCGGATTTTCCGAAGACGCTCTTCTACATAATGGTTTCCATTCTGCAAACGGTCACGCAGGATGGCAATCTTCAGGCGACCGAGAATATCTCCGTATGCGGGCATCTGTTCAAACTCCTGATCCAGGATATCCTCGAATGCTTCCTTCTGCATCTCCCGGACTCCCGGACGCTCCTGACAGATTTTGTCCCCGATTGCTTCTTCTACACATAGCTGTGCTACTGCAGTCAGTTCTCCTTTCTCCTGCCTGACAGAAGACTTTTTTTACCAGATATAAACCAAGCAGATTCCTGTCATAATATTTCGCCAGAGCGCCCTGCTTGATGCCGTCATACAGAGCAATTGCTTTTGAGCGCAGATACAGGGAAACATCTACTTTCATATTTAATGTGTAATCCCCGCTGATAGTCCAGAGGAGATTGCGGATCCTGTTTTCCAGTTCCAGACGGTAATCGTCGATTTCTACGATTTTCTCATCTTTCATATACATCATCCCTTGTCCAGTCTGCCGGAATTCTGGTTTTCACAATATCCTCTACGATTTCTTTCTCGAAAATATCGAAAGTCTTGTTCACCACTCCCATAGTAACTGCTTTTCTCGGAGAAGTCCGGTTTCTACAATCTTCATGGCTGCAAGGAGACCTCGCAGATCCAGAGGTTTGGTGGAAATTTCACTGTTTGTGGCTTTGAGCTGAAGATCCAGGAAAACTCCTATGAACTGTGTTCTGGCGTTTTCTTTTATATTCGGGAACATCCGGCGGAAAATAAATTCCAGGGATTCTTCAGTCTGAGCCGGCATGTCAATGACCAGAAATCTGGATACCAGCGCTTCATTGAGTTCTTTGGTTCCTGCATAACCGTAATTCATGGTTCCAATAAAACGGGCAGCCGGATGAAGATCAATTTTGTCATAGCCCGGGACATCGATGGAACGACGATAATCCAGAGTTGCATGGAGAACGGAAACTGCATCGTTCTTTGCCATATTAATCTCGTCGAGGATTCCGAAACCACCGTATTCTGCACACTGATAGATAGTTCCTTTGCGAAGCTTAACTTCATTGTCCACGAAAGTGTCTGTGCCTATCAGATCTCCGCTGTTTGTATTTACGTGAAAGGAAACATTGTATGCGGGACGGTTGAAAATATATGCCAGGTTCTCTGCAAGGATATTTTTTCCTGTTGCCTTCGGACCGGTGAGTAACAGATTCTCCCCTTTGAGCAGTCCGGCAATGGCCATTTCCAGAATATCTTTTCCATAAAATGGAATGGATGGTTTCACAATCCTGCCTGCAGTCTCCGGTGCCACCTCATACCGGCTGCGAAATTCTTCTACTCTCTTTATCAGTTCAGGGGCTACCTGCTGCTCCTCCAGAAATTTCAGTTCTTCCATTTAGTTCTCCTTTATATAACTATTATAGTCCAGTTTGTGTTATAGAAAAAGGCCGCTTATCTTTTACAGATTCACGACCCTTTCATTATAGCATTCTTCTTTATATTTTTACAACATTATACTTCAAATACAAGATCTCCATAAGAAGCATCGGCCACATTTCCTTATCTACAATCATTTCCAGTTCATCCACAGGCTCACGTAAAGCTTCCATTGCAGGAACCACCTTTTGTCTGCAGAATACGGCTCTGTCCCGTCCCTCTGCATATTCCGGGGTCTTCTCAACCAGTTTGCTCAGCTTACTCATGGCACTGTTTGCAGCCTTTAAGAGTTTTGATGCTTTCTTGAGCAGGTCAAGCTGTACACTTACATCGATCAGCTTCGCCTGCCGTCTTCACTGTATTGATGGATTCGCCAAGAACAGTGGTATATCTGATAACTGCCGGAATAATCTGCTTGGTTGCCATGTCGATCATGTCTTTGCTTCAATATTGATTGCTTTAGAGTAAATCTCATATTTAATCTCTGCGCGTGATTCAAGCTCAGCTCTTGAGAATACATCAAAAGATTCAAAGAGTTTCACTGCCTTCTCTGTAGTAAGTGCAGGGATTGCATCCACCATGCTCGGAAGGATCGGAAGTCCGCGGCGTTTAGCTTCTTTCTCCCATTCCGGCGCATAGCCGTTTCCGTTAAATACGATCTTCTGATGATCTGTGGCATATTCTTTGATCAGGTCATGTACCGCCAGTTCGAAATCAGGAGCTTTTTCCAGGCGGTCACATACTTCCTTAAATACTTCTGCCGTGATCGTATTCAGGACTACGTTACATGCGGAAATAGAATCTCTTGAGCCCACCATACGGAATTCAAATTTATTTCCTGTGAAAGCAAAAGGTGAAGTACGGTTACGGTCTGTGGCATCCTTCATGAAATCAGGCAGAGTCTTAACACCTGTTTCCAGCTTACTTCCCTTTTTACTGTGAGTTGCTGTTCCTGTGCTGACCAGCTGTTCCAGAACATCCTCCAGCTGCTCTCCAAGAAATACGGAAATCACTGCCGGCGGTGCCTCATGGCCGCCAAGTCTCTGGTCATTTCCCACATCTGCCGCAGATTCACGCAGAAGATCTGCATGTTCATCTACTGCTTTCAGGATACAGGTGAGGACCAGAAGGAACTGAATATTTTCATGAGGTGTTTTGCCCGGATCCAGAAGATTGATTCCGTCATCTGTGGTAAGAGACCAGTTGTTATGCTTACCGGAACCGTTCACACCTGCAAATGGTTTCTCATGAAGGACACAGCGCATTCCATGGCGGCTGGCAACCTTTTTAAGAATACGCATCATCATCTGGTTCTGGTCTGCTGCGATATTGACCGGTGCATAGATCGGTGCAAGCTCATGCTGTGCAGGAGCAACCTCATTATGCTGTGTCTTTGCAGGAATTCCAAGCTTCCAGCATTCTTCATTTACCTCTTTCATGTATGCGGAAATTCTCTGACGGATACTTCCGAAGTAATGGTCATCCATTTCCTGTCCCTTCGGAGGCATAGCTCCAAAAAGAGTTCTGCCTGTATAGATCAGTCTTTTCTCTGAAGCCATTTCTCTTTATCGATCAGGAAATATTCCTGCTCTGCTCCTACTGACGGAGTTACTTTCTTAGAAGTTGTATTTCCGAAAAGTCTCAGCAGACGGAGTGCCTGGGTGTTGATTGCTTCCATAGAACGAAGAAGTGGTGTCTTCTGGTCAAGTGCTTCTCCTGTATAGGAACAGAATGCAGTAGGAATACAGAGTGTTCCGCCTGCTGCATCATGACGCACAAAAGCCGGTGATGTACAGTCCCATGCTGTATATCCTCTCGCCTCAAAAGTTGCTCTTAATCCACCGGACGGGAAAGAAGATGCATCCGGTTCACCTTTGATCAGTTCTTTTCCGGAGAAAGACATCAGGACCTTGCCGTTATCCATCGGAGCTGTGATAAAAGCATCGTGTTTCTCTGCTGTCACACCTGTAAGGGGCTGGAACCAGTGGCTGTAATGTGTGGCACCTTTCTCGATGGCCCATTCTTTCATCTCGTGCGCTACTACATCCGCAATCTCCATAGACAGTTCTTTGCCCTCTTCTATGGTTTTTTTCAATTCTTTGTAGATCTTCTTCGGAAGTCGTGCCTGCATGACGGAATCATTAAACACGTCACATCCAAAAGTCTCTACTACATTGATATACTCACCCATTTTATTTCTCCTTTTTATTTATTAACGGGGAAATTCCAATTGATCTGGTTTCCTCATTTTTTGTACTTTTCAGATACAGATTCAGTGCTTCGTGGCAGTTTTCAATCTCTATCTGTGTATGACTGCCGCCGTATTCACCATCCAGAGTCCATGGTACCGGTTCTTCTGAGGTAATGGTCACCCTGGCTGATTTAAAAGAATGGATCAGATCTGTATTGTCCTCTGCTGTCAGCATTGCAGTCATGATCTCCTGCAATTCCAGCGGATTCTTCGGTCTTGTGATCATGGTGACTTCAAAAAGTCCGTCATTCATATCCACGTTCTTGCCTGTAAGGTTCTTAAACCCTCCCACTGAACGGGAATTGGTGATCATTCCAAAGATGAAGTCATCCTCCACAGTTAATTCTTCGGATTCAATTCTCATATGGTATGATTTGATATCAAAAAGGCGTTTCACTCCCTCAAGAAGATAGCTACATGGCCAAGGATATTCTTGAGATCCTGATCTGTCTGATAGGCTACATCTGTGAAAAGACCGAAAGCTGCTATATATGTAAAGCTCTGGTTATTGAATCTGCCGATGTCACAGTGATAAAGTTTCTCTTCCATGATCATGGAAGCGGCATCTGTCATGCTTTTCGGCATAAAGAGACTGTTTGCAAAGTCGTTGGTGCTTCCTGCCGGAATGTATCCGATGGGAATGGAACTCTTCTTTTCCATTACTCCGGTAACCACCTCATCAAGAGTCCCGTCTCCGCCACTGCATACGATAAGGTCCACTTTGGATTCGTATTCTTTGGCTTTCTCGTAGGCATCTTTTGGTTTCTGTGTGGAATAGATAATGACTTCATAACCGCCTTTGTTAAAAATGTCCACGATATCAAGCAGATTTGCTTTGATCTTACCTTTGCCTGCTTTTGGGTTGAAAACAAAGAGCATTTTCTTATCCATTTTTATGCATTTCTCCTTCTTTTTCAGAGTTTGAACGCGTAGGTTTATGGGTACGCGGAATTCTATTTATATAATATAAAAAAAAAGAGGTGAAAAGTCAATGGGGTTCATGGGGCAAAAAAAGTTTGGGGACGGCAGGAAATATTTTTGTTTTCAGGTGCGGTTTCGCGGGCTAGGAACTCTAGGTGCGTGGAAATCTGCTAAAAGCATTCAAAATGCTCAAACTCGCTTCGCTCAGACAGTGAGCATTTTTTGAATAACGCAGATTCCCACGCACCAAGAGTTGCTACGCCCACTGCAAATGCACCTGAAAACAAAAATATTTCCTGCCTGTTGGTTGGCTGTGGACTGCCGGCTGTTACTGCTCACTTCGTTCACAGTAATGCGCCTTGCAACGACAGGCTATGCAGATGAGATTTTCTCACAGAACATTTTGCAGGATGGTAACGCATGAACTGGGACTGGTGAATAGTTGCAATTTTTCTAAATTTTTTATGGCAAGTTATATTTTGGCGTGATAGAATGAGAATTGTATTTATTATAGAAGGGACTTATTACAAAGAGAATTTATAAAATGAATTTTTATAGAAAGGATTTCTTATTCATATGATTAAATTGATTGCTTCAGATATAGATGGAACTTTGGTAAAGGATGGGACTCTGGCTATTGACAGGGAGTATATGGAGGTTATCGGAAAGCTGATTGATAAGGGGATTGTGTTTGTGGCATGCTCCGGACGGCAGTACAGAAGTGAGAGAAAACTGTTTACCCCTGTCGCAGACAGACTGCTTTATATCTCTGACGGAGGAACTGTTGTACGGACTCCGAAGGAGATTCTGAAAGTGGATACTCTGCCGGACGAAATCTGGAAAGGGATGTGTTCTATGGTAAGAGAGAATATGCCTTCCTGTGATTATTTTATTTCCACACCTGAACGCTGTTTCGCAGAAGACGGAGGCAGCCAGATGTTTCACTGGCTGAGAGATTCTTATGGATATGATATCCATGAAGTTCCGGAAATGTTAAAACTTGAGGAACAGAAAGTAAACAAATTTGCTGTCTACCACCCAATGCCTGTGAGGAAATGTGCGCCCCTTTATTCACTCCCACCTGGAAAGACAAAACAGTTATGGCTGCTGCCGGCAAGGAATGGATGGACTGTACTGCCCCGGGTTCCGGCAAAGGTCCTTCCGTCGCTTTCCTGCAGGAATATCTGGGAATTTCACCTGACGAAACCTGCACTTTCGGAGATAACCTCAACGATATTGAAATGCTTCAGAATGCCGGGCTCAGCTACGCAGTCTCCAACTCCCGCCCGGAAGTACAAGCTGCTGCCAAGGATACCTGCCCACCCTACTGGGAAAACGGAGTTCTGCAGATTCTGAGGTCTTTCTTATAAAGGATACGAATTACTCCTCAGCTCTTCACGCTATGATGGACTGGATTGCTTGCAGTATTATATGGAACTGCTATAATAACTTCTCCGCAATTTATTCAGAAGGATTTTCATTTCATACCAATACACAGCGCAGAAACATATTTCATTTCGTGTGCATTTGCAGGAGTCTTAGAACTTCTTAGCTGATAAAAATATGCGTTATAAGAAAAATGACCCACTGTCTGAGCCGCAGCATGCGGCGAGTTTGGGTCATTTTCTTATGTTTTTAGCATATTTTTAGCAACTTAGAAGTTCTTAGGCTCCGAAACCGCACACGAAATGAAATATGTTTCTGCGCGTCCCTTTTTTTATTCCTAAGCTTCCATTACAGCATCTTTCATAGATTTCACATACTCTTTCACATAGGGCACACAATCCCTGCCATACTGTGCACACAACTTCACAATTGCAGATCCTACAATCGCTCCATCAGACTGTGCTGCCATCTTCTTTGCCTGCTCAGGTGTGGAGATTCCAAAACCTACTGCACAAGGAATATCTTTCGCAACTTTTACCAATTTCACCATTGCACCGATATCTGTAGTAATATTAGTTCTTGTTCCTGTAACACCAAGAGAAGAAACACAATACACAAACCCTTCCGCATCCTTCGCAATCTGTGCGACCCTCTCATGAGAAGTCGGCGCGATCAGAGAGATCAGATCAATACCGTATTTCTTACATACACTGTCAAACTCTTCTTTTTCCTCAAATGGCACATCCGGCAGAATCAAACCGTCCATTCCGATCTCTGCAGCTGTTTTAATGAATCGCTCCGTTCCGTAAGAAAATACCACGTTTGCATAAGTCATAAACACCATAGGAACAGAACTGTTCTTTCTGATCTTTACCACCATGTCAAATACCTTATCTGTAGTCACACCACCGGAAAGTGCTCTCACATTTGCTCTCTGGATCACCGGTCCCTCTGCTGTAGGATCAGAAAACGGAATCCCAAGCTCGATCAGGTCTGCACCAGCTTCCTCCATTGCATAGACAAGCTGCTCTGTCACTTCCAGAGACGGATCTCCACAAGTAATAAACGGGATAAATGCCTTTCCTTTTTCAAATGCTTCTGTAATTCTCTTATTCATGGATATCCTCCCTCTGTAACGCGCGATTGCTGCGCAGTCCTTATCTCCACGTCCGGAAATTGTAATGACCACGATCTGGTCTTTTCTCATCTGTGGAACAATTTTCCTTGCGTAAGCGACTGCATGAGCACTTTCGATGGCAGGAATGATTCCCTCTGTTCTGGAAAGATACTCAAATGCTTCTACTGCTTCTTCATCTGTGACAGGTACATATTTTGCACGTCCTGTATCATAGAGATGCGCATGTTCCGGTCCGATTCCCGGATAATCCAGACCTGCGGAAATGGAATATACAGGTGCGATCTGACCATATTCATCCTGGCAGAAATAAGATTTCATTCCATGGAAGATTCCCAGTTTGCCGGTTGCAATGGTAGCTGCTGTCTCTGCCATATTTACGCCACGTCCTGCTGCCTCACATCCGATCAGACGGACATCTTTGTCATTGATAAAATTGTAGAATGTTCCGATTGCATTGGAACCACCGCCCACACATGCCAGCACTGCATCCGGAAGTCTACCCTCTTTTTCAAGGATCTGCTCTTTGATTTCTTTGGAGATCACTGCCTGAAAATCGCGAACAATTGTAGGGAACGGATGAGGTCCCATTACAGAACCAAGTACATAATGTGTATCGGAAATACGGTTTGTCCACTCTCTCATTGTCTCGGAAACAGCATCCTTCAGTGTTGCAGTACCGGAAGTAACTGCATTGACCTTTGCACCCAGAAGACGCATTCTGTATACATTTAACGCCTGACGTTCTGTGTCTTCTTTTCCCATGAAGATTTCACATTCCATACCCATAAGAGCTGCTGCTGTTGCTGTTGCCACACCATGCTGACCTGCGCCTGTTTCTGCAATGACACGGGTCTTGCCCATTTTTTTGCAAGAAGTACCTGACCAAGTACATTGTTGATTTTGTGAGCACCTGTATGGTTTAAGTCTTCTCTCTTTAAGTATACTTTTGCTCCACCCAGATCTTCTGTCATGTGGGATGCAAAGTAGAGACGGGATGGTCTTCCTGCATATTCGTTCAGAAGCTCTGTAAGCTCTGCGTTAAACTCCGGGTCATCTTTATAGTGGTTGTAGCTTCTTCCAGTTCAATGACAGCATTCATCAGTGTTTCCGGAATGTACTGTCCTCCATGGATGCCGAATCTTCCTTTTGACATCTGTATATGTCCTCCTTTTATGTATGTAATCCCTGGCCTGTCAGATGGTCGGTCAGAGTATTCTATGTTCTTTCTGAATTATTATCTTATATTATATGCACCAGTTGAACTGCCTTCAAAATCTTATCTCTGTCTTTCATTCCATCCGTCTCCACACTGCTGCTCAGATCTACTGCATAAGGATGAATAGTCCGGACGGCTGTTTCCAGATTATCTGCACCCAGTCCTCCTGCCAGGAAAAAGGGTCTGTCTATCTCCGGGATCAGTGACCAGTCAAAGGTCTGTCCGGTTCCACCGCCACCCTGATCAAGCAGTATATAATCTGCCGGACTTTTCAGGGCTTTTTCAATATCCTGAGCTGTTTTTACGGAAAAGGCCTTTATAACCTGATGACCTGTATTCTTTTGGATTCTCCGTATATATGCCTCATCTTCCTGTCCATGAAGCTGTGCAATATGGATAGTTCCGTCAAGAAGCAGTTCCTCCACACGCTCAGGTGCTGCATTTACAAAAACACCTACAGGGATAATGTCCGGATTAAGTTTTGCAGTAAGTTCTCTCACCAATGCACCTGTAACATTTCTGCTGCTCTTCGGAAATTCTATGATAAATCCACAGTAATCAGGTTTTGCTTCATTTACATAGGTAATGTCTTCCGGGCGTTTCAGACCACAGATTTTGATTTTGGTTCTTTGCTGTTGTTCTCTGGTCATATTATATCCTCTCAGATAATATTCGATCTTTCAGCGTAACGGGCTGCCATTCAGGCTTTCCAGCGCTGCTTTCTTGTCTGGGCTTCGCATCAGTGTTTCCCCGATCAGTACCGCATCCACTTTATTCTCATAAAGAAGCCGGATATCCTCCGGGGTGCGGATTCCGCTCTCGGAAACAAAAACTACATTGTCCGGTGCCATTTTTCTCAGGCGGATACTGTTGTTCATATCTACCTGAAAGGTTCTCAGATCCCGGTTATTGACTCCCACGATCTCTGCCCCAAGATTTAAGGCTCTGTCCACTTCGTACTCATCGTGTGCTTCTACCAGTGCATCCAGTCCCAGCTCTTTTGCAAGCTGTCTGTATGCTCTTAATTCTCCATCATCCAGGATAGCACAGATAAGTAACACTGCGGAAGCACCAAGGGATTTCGCCTGATAGATCATATATTCATCTACTGTAAAATCCTTGCGGAGTACAGGTATCTGTACAGCGGCTGAGATTTCTCTCAGATACTGGTCTGCTCCCTGGAAATAAAAAGGTTCTGTGAGACAGGAGATTGCACTTGCACCTGCCTGTTCATATTCCTTTGCAATTGCTAGGTATGGAAAATCCGGTGCGATCAGTCCCTTTGAGGGAGAGGCTTTCTTTACCTCGCAGATATAGGACATACCATCTTTTTGTAATGCCTGGAGAAATGTGATTTTCTGCCTTGCATTTTTATTTACTTCCTGAATCCGGTTCTCCAACTCCGAAACAGAAATACAGGATTTTTCTTTTGCAATTCTTTCTCTTGTTCTGGCTGCTATTTCTTCTAATATATTCTTCATAATCTCTATGATTTTTCTGTAACTGTTCTGTATATCCACAGTCAGCAGATTACCGGACAGTTACAGATTTCCTTTACATTAGTAATTTGGGGTTGCTTTTTATTTATTTGTCTCTTCTACAAATTCTTCCAGTTTTTTCAGTGCTGCACCGCTGTCGATGAGGGATTCTGCCAGCTTCACTCCTTCTTCTATAGAAGCGGCTTTTCCTGCGATATAGAGCGCTGCACCTGCATTTAAACATACCGCCTGACGCTTCGGACCTTTTTCCTCACCTTTCAGGATTGCTTTTGTGATCTCTGCGTTTTCTGCAGGTGTACCACCTGTCAGGGCACCCTTCTCACATCTCTCATATCCAAACTGTTCCGGTGTGATCTCATAGGAAGTAAATTTGCCATCCCTGATCTCACATACAGAAGTAGGTGCGCACATGGAAATCTCATCCAGACTGTCCTGTCCATAGACAACCATTCCTCTGTTAACGCCCAGATTTGCCATAACCTGTGCCAGTGGCTCCACCAGTGACTGATCGTAAACTCCCATCAGTTCCATGTTTGCACCTGCCGGATTACTTAACGGTCCAAGAATGTTAAATACAGTACGGATTCCTAGTTCTTTACGGATCGGTGCCACATATTTCATTGCAATGTGATAATTCTGCGCAAACAGGAAGCAGATGTTGATCTTTTTCAGGATCTCTGCACTGCGTTCCGGCGTCAGTGTAATCTTCACTCCCAGTGCTTCCAGAACATCTGCTGCACCGGATTTGGAGGATGCTGCCCTGTTTCCATGTTTTGCAACCGGAACACCGCCTGCTGCGATCACCAGAGAAGAAGTAGTGGAAATATTGAAGGAATTAGAACCGTCTCCGCCGTACCCACGATTTCAAGCACATCCAGGTTGTGGAGAAGTTTGATACAGTGAGCTCTCATTCCTGCTGCGGAAGCTGTGATCTCATCAATTGTCTCTCCTTTTAAAGCTAATGCAGTAAGATAAGCAGACATCTGTACAGGTGTTGCCTGACCGCTCATAATCTCGTCCATTACAGCTTCTGCTTCCGCATAAGCTAAATCCTGTTTCTTTGATAATTTAATAATGGCTTCCTTAATCATTTCTCACTACCTCCATAAAGTTCTCTATCATCACTCTACCGTCCGGTGTCATTACCGATTCAGGATGAAACTGTACTCCGAACACAGGATATTTTGTATGTTCCACTGCCATGACCTCTCCGTCTCTGACTCTGCTGTCACCTTAAGTTCTGCAGGCAGGGTATCCTTTAACGCTGCCAAGGAATGATATCTGGCTGCTGCAAAGGTATCCGGCAGGCCCTTAAAAAGCTGACTTTCTCCTGTTTTATACATCAGTTTTTTCTTTCCATGCATCAGCTCTTTTGCATAGGAAACTGTTCCTCCAAAGGCTTCGCAGATGGACTGATGTCCCAGGCACACACCCAGGATGGGGATTTTTCCTGCAAATTCTTTAATCGCCGGGATACAGATACCTGCATCCTCCGGACGTCCCGGACCAGGAGATAAAATGATGGCTTCCGGCTTCATCTCTGCGATTTCTTCCAGTGTACACTCATCGTTTCTCACTACTTTAATGTCCGGTTCCACTGCACCGATGAGCTGATATAAGTTATAGGAAAAGCTGTCATAATTATCGATCAGTAATATCATTCTAATCCCTCCTGTGCCTGTTCAATTGCCTGTACCACAGCTCTTGCCTTGTTGCAGCATTCCTGAAATTCCTTTTCCGGTACACTGTCTGCCACAATTCCGGCACCTGAACGGATACAGATTTCTCCGTTTTTCTTGTAAACCAGGCGGATGGCAATACAGGTATCCAGATTTCCTGCAAAATCCAGATATCCGATGGCGCCTCCGTAAATGCCTCGTTTGCTCTGTTCCAGTTCCTCGATGATCTGGCAGGCTCTGAATTTGGGTGCTCCGGAAAGGGTTCCTGCCGGAAGGATTGCGTCCACTGCATCCACAGCATCTTTATCATCCCGGATAATCCCTGTTACTGTAGAGCCCAGATGCATTACATGGGAAAAACGTTCTACGCAGAGATACTTTTCTACTTTTACAGTTCCGATCTTGCTGATCTTTCCAATATCGTTTCTTCCCAGGTCTACCAGCATATTGTGTTCTGCCAGCTCTTTCTCATCTTTCAGAAGTCCCTCTTCAAGTTCTTTATCCTCTTCTCTTGTCTTTCCTCTTGGTCTGGTTCCTGCCAGAGGGAAGGTACTTAAGGTGCCATTTTCCAGCTTCGCAAGGGTTTCCGGGGAAGCACCTGCCAGTTCAATGTCATCACTGGAGAAATAAAACATATAAGGAGAAGGATTAGATGCCCGAAGAACCCGGTAAGTATCAAACAGGCTTCCTGTTGCTTTCGCACGCATGGGATTGGAAAGTACTACCTGGAAAATATCACCTTCTCTGATGTAATGTTTGGCTTTCTCCACCATCTCTGCATATTTTTCTTTCGGAAATTTCGGCTGTATTTCTGACTGAAGTTTCAGCGGTTCAAATTCCATATGCTCCCCGTTTCGGATCAGCTGCGCCATTTCCTTCAATTTCTTTACTGCTTTCTCGTAGGAGGCTTCCAGATCATCTGTCATCACACCTGTGATCAGAAGTACTTTCTGTCTGAAATGGTCAAATACGATCACCTGATCAAAAAGCATTAAATCCATGTCCCTGAAATCCTGCTGTTCCCTGTCCTCCAGTTTCAGCTTTGGTTCACTGTATTTGATATAATCGTAGGAGAAATATCCTACCAGACCGCCTGTAAAAGGAGGCATCTTTTCCATTACCGGAGTTTTATATTTCCGGATGATTTCTCTGAGAGTATCACCGGGATGTGTGACCTGCCTTACGGTTTCCTCTGTTTTTCCCTCAGCATCGGTTGTCCGGATCTTCAATGTTCCGTCTGTACAGGTAATCTCCATGGACGGTTCATACCCCAGAAAAGAATACCTGCCCCACACTTCTGTCTGGCTGGCACTTTCCAGCAGGTAACAATGGCGGCTGGCTTTTCGCAAAATGCGCATTACCTCTACCGGTGTATATCTGTCTGCATAAAGTTCTCTACACAGAGGAATACGACGATATTCTTTTGTCTGTGCAAGCTGCCTGATAGTTTCTAATGTTGGATACATGGAAACACCTCCTGTGATTAATTCAGTTTCTGTCAGGAACATAAAAAAGCCCGCCCTTGACAGAATTATCGTTTCTGTCAAGGACGAGCGTATATACTTCACCCGCGGTGCCACCTTGATTTACGGTTTGAACCGTACTCTTTGCGAAATACCTTCATATTCCCGGCAACTGACGTATGCCTCACGTCACAGGATACTTAGTCTGCTCTGTAATCTTCAACCTTTCACTGTGCCCTCAGCGGCCCATTTGGCAGACTGCATTTCCACCCGGCTCTCACCTTCCCGGATTCTCTGTGCGCGCATGACTGCTTTGACTTCCGCTTCATCGGTTTAATCTGTTAAATTTACACTTAATTTACCACCGGAAACTATATTTGTCAACCCTGAATTTCATTCAATAACATATTTTTATCATTATCAGTTACTGTTCACTGGTAATATCCCGCGAGGTGTTTTTTGTGAACGAAGGCCACAGAAAACCCGAGATATACCGTGCGAATTTATGCGAATAGCATAAATTAAGTTTGCAAAGCAAACGATACTCCTTGGGCTTTGCACAAGGAGGTTCATATTTCCTGCATCGCGAAGCGTGTTACTGGGCACGGAGTGAACAGTAACCATTACCAGGAAATTCATTACAGATATCTGCAGTCTGTTTTCGCCACATACATCTGCACCAGATAATCATTCACTATAATCTGAATAAAAGCGCAAAACCAGATATTCCCAGTTTCGCGCTTTTTATTGTTTTACTTATTCACTTTCGAACAATCCCAGTGTGCCAACAAGTTGATTCTGCTGCTATTTCTTCTGTGCCTCTTTTTTCTTCATGTCAAGAATCTCTTCTGCAATCTCAACTTCGGATTTCTCATCCGGTGGAAGCACGATATTCAGAATGATAGCAAACAGTGCTGCAGGTACGATTCCTGAACCGCCGAAGATCAATGTGATTGCCTGCGGCATATGTGCAAGGACTGCTGAGTTTGCCCCCAGTCCATAGCCAAGACCAAGTGCAACGGAGACAATTGTTACGTTTCTCGGAGTTACCGGCCATTTTGTGATAAGCTGGATACCGCTGACAACAATAGATGAGAACATCATAACTGCCGCACCGCCCAGTACACTCTGAGGCATGATGGAGATCAGTGCTGCAAGCTTAGGAAACAGACCACATGCGATAAGGAAAATACCGCCTGTTGCAATTGAAAAACGGTTTACAACCTTGTTCATTGCAACCAGACCTACGTTCTGGCTAAAAGAAGTATTCGGAAGTACGCCAAATACTGCTGCCAGTGAAGATCCAAGACCATCGCACATAACGCCGCCAGAAAGTTCTTTGTCTGTAGCTTCTCTTCCAAGACCGCCCTCTGTGATACCAGAAATATCACCTACAGTCTCTACAGCTGTTACAATAAACATAATGCAGATCGGAACGATTGCCCTTGCATCAAATACCCATTTGACAGGCATGATCTTCGGCACTGCAAACCAGGATGCGCTTGCTACTTTATCCCAGTTAAGAACCCAGGATTTGGTAGCTTCTACTGTTGCACCTGCATCATCCACATAGGTAAATGTGGTAGGAAGAACTGCCGCCATAATACTTACCAGCACATATCCTACGATAATACCGATCAGAATTGATGCAAAGCTTGTAAATCCTTTTGTTCCATGTTTTAATACGACAATTACAACCAGAACTACAAAGCCTACAAACAGATTCTCCAGAGAACCGTAGTCCTTAGCGGAACTTCCGCCGCCAAAAGAACTGATACCAACAGCAATCAGTGAAAGACCGATTGATAATACAACGGTTCCTGTTACAACTGACGGGAAAAATTTTCTCAGTGGTTTCAGGAAGCTTCCCAGTACAGTTTCAAAAAGACCGCCGATAAAGGATGCCGCCATAATTGCACCATACGCAACCACTCCATTACCCATGACTCCTGCAACACTCTGGCATACGCCAATGAAACCGGAACTGGTTCCCATAACGATGGGGAGTTTACCACCCACAGGTCCTATGGTAAATACCTGAACCAATGTTACAATACCTGCGATCAGCATGGCATTCTGCAGAAGTGCTACCTGCAGTTCTCCGCCGGCTTCGATTCCACAGGCTGCTGTGATGATCAGAAGCGGTGTAAGATTACCTACGAACATAGCCAGCACATGCTGCAAACCAAGAGGAATCGCCAGCTTCAGTGGCGGCCTTCCATCAAGGTCGTAGGGTGTTACTGTGTTTTTCTCTTGTTTCTCCATTCCTTTCCCTCTCTTTCGTGAATGTTGATGTGATTCGGCAAAAGGTTTTACAATAGCGATTTTTCCTATAATCAAAAACAAGGCAGTTATCCTTTTTTGAATAACCACCCTGTTATCATTTCATACTACTGTCATTACAATGAACTTTTGCTTTCACCTTTTTGCATTATAAAGGATTTTGGGGATTATGGCAATAGTAAAAAGAAATTTTGTATATTTTTGTATGAATATGCCGGCAACATAAAAAAGCCTGTAAACCTTTCACTCGATTTACAGACTCATCTTTCGTGTAGTAGCGAGAGGGGGATTCGAACCCTCGACACCACGGGTATGAACCGTGTGCTCTAGCCAACTGAGCTATCTCGCCATTTTCTTTTAAGATATGGAACCTATAGGGCTCGAACCTATGACCTCTGCTTGTAAGGCAGATGCTCTCCCAGCTGAGCTAAGATTCCATATTGTGCTTGTTTCAGGCGGCTTATTTGTTGTCCGCTCCGTAACTTGCTTTGCTATTATATAATGGATTTTGTCGGATGTCAACACCTTTTTTGAAACTTTTTTAT
>ENA-OQDE01000636-OQDE01000636.1-human-gut-metagenome-genome-assembly--contig:-NODE-636-length-19208-cov-5.716891_pt1 | contig 19208 bp, 17 predicted proteins | sample MGYA00242768_ERZ504595 | MGnify/ENA primary metagenome ERZ504595 (study PRJEB26092, sample SAMD00036307) | human gut metagenome | host: Homo sapiens | study: EMG produced TPA metagenomics assembly of...
CTCTAAGGTGGAGAAAATCCGCTAAAAGCATGAAGAAAAACGCAAAACTCGCTCCGTTGCCAACTTCGCTCAGACAGGTTGCTGCTTTTCTTCATAACGCGGATTTCTCCGCCTAAGAGTTACTAAGCCCCCTCCAGATTCACCCACAGAGAGATGCTGTTTCGCGCTGTTGATTGATTGTGGAAGGAAGTGTGTGAAGCATTTTATTGTTAAAAATAACTTGCCTGAGTGTGCGACATGTATTAAAGTTATGGTGTTAACCTGTATGATGGATATGTAGAAGTTCTCGTAAATAATGTATTTAAGAGGATTGCTGTAGATTTTTTAGTATGAGAGAGTGGTAGGGATGTTAAAAACTTTTTGGTAGAGGATGAAGTTGTGATCAGAGAGATGATTAAGAAGATGATTCCCTGGGAGCAGTATGGGTTTGAACTGGCAGGAGAAGCATCTGATGGGGAGATGGCACTGCCGTTGATATTAAAGAGCAAACCGGATCTTCTGATCACTGATATTAAGATGCCGTTTATGGATGGTCTGACATTATGTAAATTGGTGAAGAAGGAGTTGCCGGACATTAAGATTGTGATTCTTAGTGGCTATGATGACTTTAACTATGCGAAGCAGGCGATCAATATTGGTGTGGAGGATTATCTGTTGAAGCCAATTACTAAGAATGCATTTATTGAGCGTCTGGAGGAGATTCATAATCGTTATGAACATGAGAAGACGCAGAAGGAATATTATGAGAAATTCAAACTGGAGATGCAGGAGTATGAGAGGAATGCGAGCCGTGATTTTTTTGAATCTCTGGTGAGAGCGGACTTTGATCTGGAAGAGATTTATCGGAGAGCAGATCGTTTGAATCTTGATATTGTGGCAGAGGCTTATAATATTCTGATTTTTACACCGGATGCTTCAGACAGCAGTTATAATTCGTCGGAAGGATATTCAGACTGGGAGGCAGAAGTACATAAGAAGATTGAGAATTATTTCCTCAGTCATCCGGTTGCGATGCTTTTCAGACATCAGGTGTTTAGTTATGCGATCCTGGTCAAGGGGCAGCGAGACACGATAAAGAAGAATACATGCGAATGTGTGGAAACAATTCAGAAGATCATGGAAGAAACCAGAGCAAATGTGGACTGGTTTGTGGCAGTCGGCGAGGAGGCAGACCGTCTGAGCAGAATTAAGCAGAGTTATCACACAGCTGCAAGAACTTATGCATTCCGTTATCTGTATGACGGGCATATTCTTTATTACAATATGCTTGAGCAGGTAAAGGAGAATTCAGCAGATACTTCAAAAACAGAAGCTGTTCAGCTTAAGAATGTGAATATCAATGCCCTGAATCCGGAAATCCTTCAGAAATTTTTAAGCAGTGGTCTGGAAGATGAAGTAGACAGTTTTGTCCATGATTATTTCCATGCTATTGGCAGGGAACCGATGGAATCACTGGTGTTCCGTAATTATGTGGTTTTGAATGTGCGTTTTTCTGTACTGTCATTTCTTAAGAAAATTGGATATGATGATACGGAATTGTCCAGAGAAGAGACAGATGATGTTGTGAAGAAGACAAGCCAGTCTACAGAAGCTTCTGTTGCATATGCAGAGGAAGTCCTGAAACGGGCCATTGCAATCCGTGATGAAAATGCAGGCAGTCAGAACAGAAGTGTGTTGAAGCAGGCAATAGATTTTATAGATGGACATTATATGGATGAAGAGATTTCTCTGAATAGAGTGGCGCATGCGGCGAATGTGAGTGCCAATCATTTCAGTGCGCTTTTCAGTCAGAATATGGGACAGACATTTATTGAGTATCTGACTTCGCTTCGCATGGACAAGGCAAAGGAGCTGCTTCGCTGTACTTCCAAACGTTCCAGTGAGATTGCAGGGGAAGTGGGATATAAGGATGCGCATTACTTCAGCTATCTTTTTAAGAAAACTCAGGGAATGACTCCGAGCGAGTATCGTAAGACGAGAGGAGAAGTCTGATTCATGAAGCAGAAACAGGAGAAGCTGGAAACAAAGATGAAGTGGATGCTTCTGAGCACTATGATCCCTATGACAATTCTGATCATAGTGCTTCTTGTTTTTTCTGGCATTATACAAATGAATATAATCAGTTGTCTAATAATCTGGCGGTGAGTTCGGAATATAATGCAAACTATAGAAATTCCAATAATGATATGAGCTTTAAAGATGAAGTGGATATGGATATCTATTATGTGACTATCGGGCGAAAAGGTAAGGACGGGCTGCCGACAGAGCAGGTAGACAAGGCAATCAGTACTGTGGAGAGTCTGAAGAAAACCACATCAAAGAAGGAAAGCCTGCGTTCTCTGAAATATCTGACTAACTATCTGGAGAATCTTAAGAAACGGATGAATCAGCTTCTTGAGATAAAGAATTATCAGGAACGACAGGAATTTGTGGCAAATAATACAGAAATCCTGACCACGCTCTTTGAGAAAGAAATGCAGAATTATATTTATCAGGAGGCGACGGAACTGGTGCAGATAGAGTCTCAACTGGCTGGAAATGTACGTCTGACGATCATCACTATGTGTGCGGCGATTTTGGTTGCTACGGCTATTCTGCTGCGGCGTTCTTTCCGTCTGACATACAGCATTACCAAACCGATTTCTGAAATTCTCCATAATATTAAGAAGGTTGGAAAAGGAGAGTACAAAACTATTAATGTAGTATCTGCCGACAGTGTTGAAATCCAGGAGCTTGATGCCGGTACCAGAAAGATGGCAGGAAGGATTGAAGGGCTTCTTGAGAATGTGCGTAAGGAGCAGGAGGTACAGCATATGACGGAGCTGCAGCTGATCCAGGCACAGGTAAATCCGCATTTTCTGTATAATACACTGGACACTATTGTGTGGCTGGTGGAGGGTGGTATGCAACAGGATGCAGTGGATATGATCACAAGTCTGTCTGTTTTTTTCCGCACTTCGCTTTCGAAGGGGAAGGATATCATTCCGCTGTCGGAAGAGAAACGCCACACATTGAGTTATCTGGAGATTCAGCAGTCAAGATACAGGGATATTATGGAATTTGAGATTAATATTCCGCCGGAACTGGATGAAGTGATGGTGCCGAAGCTTACTTTGCAGCCGTTAGCGGAGAATGCTCTTTATCATGGAATTAAGAATAAGCGTGGAAAAGGTAAGATTCTTATTGAAGGATTCAATCTGGGAGATGATATGATGCTGAGAGTGACTGACAATGGTCAGGGAATGACACCGGAACGTCTTTATGAAGTACAGGAAGCCATCCGCACCGGTGAACGTGCCGGGTTCGGACTTGCTGCGGTGTCAGAGAGAATTGCACTTTATTATGGTCCGGGTTATGGACTGAAGATTTCTTCTACAGAGGGAGAAGGTACGGTTATGGAAGTGTATATGGCGAAAAAAATTAACCTGGATAACAATTCAAGAACAGTTTTATGGCCTGCTGATAGAGACTTACGAAGGTCTGTCAAATAATGGAATGTATGAATTATGTCGACTAATGCTGAATTGTGCAAAGTGAATATAAAAGAAAGTTGATAATTTATTTCTGTATTTATAATGCACAATAAAAATCCAACTTCCGCAATAAAAAAATAAACTTTGTATAAATTATGAACAAAATATGATAGAAGAATAAACTTTTTGCGGAAAATATTCTATGGAATTTTCCTGGATTTTTACTATAATAAAGACATCTTAAATGAATCGGGAGGATTTACAAAATGAAGAAAAAAATCGTGTCAGCTTTATTAACAGCAACAATGGTATGCGGTATGAGCGTTGTTCCGGCAGTGGGTGTAGCAGCAGCGGACGACACAATCACAGTTGGTTTCTCACAGGTAGGTGCTGAATCTGACTGGCGTACAGCTAATACAGAATCCATGAAATCCACATTCAGCGAAGAGAACGGATATGAATTAATCTTCGACGATGCACAGCAGAAACAGGAAAACCAGTTAACAGCAATCCGTAACTTCATCCAGCAGGAAGTTGATTACATTCTTTTAGCTCCTGTAACAGAGACAGGTTGGGATACAGTTCTTCAGGAAGCTAAAGATGCTGATATTCCTGTAATCATCGTAGACCGTATGGTGGATGTATCTGATGACAGCTTGTATACAACATGGATCGGAACTGACTCCTTACTCGAAGGAAGAAAAGCAGCTGAATGGCTGAATGCATACACAACAGCTAAGGGAATCGATGCAAAAGATGTTAACATCGTTGATATCCAGGGTACAATCGGATCTACAGCTCAGATTGGACGTTCTAAGGCCTTGAAGAAGGTGTTGACAACTATGGATGGAACTTACTTGCTCAGCAGTCCGGTGAATTCACACAGGCTAAAGGACAGGAAGTTATGGAGTCCATGCTGAAACAGTATGACAATATTAACGTTGTATACTGCGAGAACGATAACGAAGCATTCGGTGCTATTGATGCTATCGAAGCAGCTGGTAAAACAGTAGGATCTGATATCGCAAACGGTGAAATTATGGTTATTTCTTTTGATACAACAAATGCAGGCTTAACAGACACATTAGCCGGCAAGATTACATGCGATGTTGAGTGTAACCCATTACACGGACCACGTGCAGAAGAACTGATCAAAGCTCTTGAAGCTGGTGAGGAAGTTCAGAAACTTAACTATGTAGATGAAGAAATCTTTGCTACAGATGATACAGTTGATAAAGTTAAAGCTGTAAACAGCCTTGACGAAGAGGGCGAATATGCAGTTACACCTATCACACAGGAAATTATTGACGGACGTGCATACTAATTTTTGACAACAAATAATAGAAGTGTAATAGAAGGAATATAAATAATCCGGAGCGTGGTTCATAATTCGGAGAAACCCGGATTTATGAATCACGCTCTCTTTATGCCGAAATGATTTACAGATACCCGCTTTGCTGAAGCTTTTCAGTGAATGAGGGGTAAACCAGTATAGAAAGCAGGTGGAAAGAATATGGAACAAAATGTAGTATTGGAAATGCATGATATAAGCAAAAACTTACAGGAGTCCGTGCCCTTTCCCATGTGGACTTTACCCTTCGAAAAGGTGAAATCCACGCACTGATGGGGGAGAATGGTGCAGGTAAATCAACACTGATCAAGGTGTTGACCGGTGTACATGAATTTGAAAGTGGAACGATTCATATGGCTGGAAACAGTAATGCCATTATTAACCACTCACCTCAGGAAGCTCAGGCAAATGGTATCAGTACAGTATATCAGGAAGTAAACCTTTGTCCAAACCTGACTGTAGCTGAAAATCTTTTCATTGGCAGAGAACCGAGAAAGATGGGAATGATTGATTGGAAGCAGATGAATGAGCGCTCAGGAAAACTGCTTGAGAGCCTGGACATTCATGTGCCGCCAACACAGATGCTGGAGGAATGTTCCATTGCGATTCAGCAGATGATCGCAATTGCCCGTGCAGTGGACATGAAGTGCCAGGTACTGATTCTTGATGAGCCGACATCTTCACTGGATGATGATGAAGTTGAGAAGCTTTTTGTACTTATGAGAAGACTTCGTGACGAGGGTGTTGGTATTATCTTTGTTACCCATTTCCTTGAGCAGGTATATGCAGTCTGTGACAGGATTACAGTTCTTCGGAATGGTGAACTTGTTGGGGAATATGAGACGAAAGATCTTCCGAGAGTAATGCTGGTTGCCAAGATGATGGGTAAGGATTTTGATGATCTTGCAGATATTAAAGGCGATCATAAAGACAAGAGAAGCACAGATGCAGAACCTGTAATCGAAGCAAAAGGATTATCTCATAAGGGAACGATCAAACCGTTTGATATTACCATCAATAAAGGTGAGGTTATTGGTCTTACCGGACTTCTGGGTTCCGGACGTTCTGAATTGGTTCGTGCAATTTATGGTGCGGATAAAGCTGATACAGGAACTTTAAAAGTAAAGGGAAAAGAAGTAAAGATCAATACTCCGCTGGATGCCATGAAACTTGGTATGGCATATCTTCCGGAAGACAGAAAGGCAGAAGGTATTATTGCAGATCTTTCTGTAAGAGAAAATATTATTATAGCGCTCCAGGCTAAACGCGGTATGTTCCATCCATTAAGCAAGAAAGAAATGGAGGATGCTGCTGATAAGTATATTAAATTACTGCAGATTAAGACAGCAAGTCGTGAAACCCCGATTAAGAGTCTGTCCGGTGGTAACCAGCAGAAGGTTATCCTTGGAAGATGGCTTCTGACTAATCCGGATTATCTGATTCTGGATGAGCCGACCAGAGGTATTGATATTGGTACTAAGACAGAGATTCAGAAACTGGTTCTTGATCTTGCGGATCAGGGAATGGCAGTTACATTTATCTCCTCAGAGGTTGAGGAAATGCTCCGCACCTGCTCCCGTATGGCAGTTCTTCGTGATGGCCAGAAGGTAGGGGAGCTGGAAGAGGATGAACTTTCCCAGAGCGGAGTTATGAAAGCTATTGCCGGAGGTGACGATAAATAATGAATAAGAGTAAATTAAAGAAAATAACAAGTGCACGTCTGTTTCTTCCTATTGTGTGTCTGATCGCAGTACTTTTGCTGAATGTGATCAGAACACCGGATTTCTTTAATGTATCAATCCGAAACGGTGTACTCTATGGTTACATTATTGATGTTATTAACCGTGCTTCAGAGCTGGTTATCCTTGCAATCGGTATGACACTGGTAACAGCAGCTTCCGGTGGACAGGATATCAGTGTTGGTGCGATTATGGCAGTTGCAGCGGCTGTCTGCTGTCAGATTCTTTCCGGCGGACAGGTTTCTGTAAATGATTACCAGAATCCTGTGATCCTGGCTGTTATCGCAGCACTTCTTGCATCTGCATTATGTGGTGCATTTAATGGATTTCTGGTTTCCAAGCTGAATATTCAGCCAATGGTTGCAACTCTGATCCTTTACACAGCCGGTCGTGGTATTGCTCAGCTTATCACAAACGGACAGATTACTTATATTCGTGTGGATTCCTTTAAGATGGCTGGTGGATATATTGGAAAATGCCCGATTCCTACACCTATTTTCTTTGCGATCATTACAGTTGTTATTGTGTACCTGATTTTGAAGAAGACTGCTCTTGGGCTTTACATTGAAAGTGTTGGTATCAATGGAAAGGCAGCTCGTCTTGTGGGATTAAATTCTACAATGATTAAATTCCTTACCTATGTTATCTGTGGTGTACTGGCTGGTATTGCCGGTATTGTGGCATCCAGCCGTATCTACTCTGCAGATGCAAACAACATTGGTCTTAACCTGGAAATGGATGCCATCCTTGCAGTTGCGCTTGGCGGAAACTTCCTTGGTGGTGGTAAATTCAGCCTGATCGGTTCCGTAATCGGTGCCTACACTATTCAGGCTCTGACCACAACACTCTATGCGATGAACGTAAAAGCAGACCAGCTTCCTGTTTATAAGGCAATCGTAGTTGTTATCATCGTTACACTGCAGAGTGATGTATTTAAGAAATATATTGCCAACTTAAAGGCTAAAAGAAGTGTGGCAGCAGAAGGAGGTCAGAAGTAATGAAAGCAAATGTACAGAAAAAGAAAATAACGGGAAATGGCTTCCTGCTTCTGATCACAATCGCATTATTTGTAGTAATGTATGTTGCAGGTATGATTGTTTTTGCTGATAAAGGTTTTGCAAAACCTCAGATGTTTCTGAACCTGTTTGTATCTAATGCGGGTCTTCTGGTTATTGCGTGTGGTCTTACAATCGTTATGATCACCGGTGGTATTGATATTTCCGTAGGTTCTGTTACTGCACTTGTATGTATGGTTCTTGCAGACCTTATGGAGAACAAAGGTGTGAACGCATATGCAGCAGTTTTAGTTGCACTGCTTATTGGTGTTGCTTTTGGTATTGTTCAGGGATTCCTGGTAGCTTATCTGGATATCCAGCCATTCATCGTTACTCTGGCAGGTATGTTCTTCGGACGTGGTCTGACAGCTATCATCAGTACTGATATGATTTCTATCAAGAATGAGTTATTCCTGAAATGGGCAAATTACCGTTTCTATATGCCTTTTGGTTCAACCAGTAAGAAGGGTAAATTTATTCCGGCTTATATTCCACCGACAGTTGTAATTGCTCTGATTGTTGTAATTCTGATCGCGGTTCTTCTGAAATATCGTAAGTTTGGACGTAAGCTTTATGCAATCGGCGGTAGCCGTCAGAGTGCATTAATGATGGGTCTGAATGTTAAGAAAACTATTTTTAATGCTTATGTTCTGGATGGTTTTCTTGCAGGCCTTGGTGGATTCCTGTTCTGTTTGAACAGCTGCGCAGGTTTCGTTGAGCAGGCAAAGGGTCTTGAGATGGATGCGATTTCATCAGCAGTTATTGGTGGTACGCTTCTTTCAGGTGGTGTTGGTACTCCGATTGGTACTTTGTTTGGTGTGTTGATTAAGGGTACGATTTCCAGTTTGATTACTACTCAGGGTACTTTATCAAGCTGGTGGACAAGAATTATTCTTTCTGCTTTGCTTTGCTTCTTTATTGTTATTCAGTCTGTTGTGGCTTCTATGAAGAAGAAAGCGAAATAAGTGATTATTAAAACAAGCTGAGGCTCGGGAGGGCTTTGGCTTGTTTTTTGCTTTTTGCAGAGGGACGCGCGAAACAGCATCTCTCTGTGGGTTCAGTTCCGGGGTCTAAGTAACTCTAAGGTGGAGAAAATTCGCTAAAAGCATGAAGAAAAACGCAAAACTCGCTCCGTCTCCGACTTCGCTCAGACAGGTTGCTGTTTTTCTTCATAACGCGGATTTTCTCCGCCTAAGAGTTACTAAGCCCCCTCCAGATTCACCCACAGAGAGATGCTGCTTCGCGCTGGGAATTGGCTGTGGAAAGTGAGAATTGTATTTTATACATAATTTAAATAGTGACTGTTTTATCTATGCGATTAAAATAAGCAATAGCGAAGCGTATTGCGTTTTTATAAAAGTTTCACTATGAATTACCAGCGCAGAAAATATTATAGTTCAGGTGCATTTGCAGGGGTCTTAGATATTCTTAGTCTGAAAAAATCTGCGTTATGAGCCGGCTGCATCACGTGTCTGAGCGAAGTTTGCAACGGAGCGAGTTTGACAAGCCGGCTCATGCTTTTAGCAGATTTTTTCAGACTTAGAAGATCTTAGACCCCGAAACCGCACCTGAACTATAATATTTTCTGCGCGTCCCATTTAACTATAACATTCACACTTCCAAAACATTAAATATTCCTAAATACGTTTTTGTTAATGGTAGTGCTTTAGCTGTTTATAACTGCGAATTATGATGGTTTGCTTGATATTGAGGGGATTTTACTCTATACTTTAGGCAGTAGAAATATATGGATAGAAAAATGTTGCGGAATATATGACTGGCAATGTTAGGAGTGGTTTTATTGCTTTACTAATTGCTGATTATATAGTACAATCGTAACTTATTATGCGTTTATTTTAGGAGGATTATGATACAATGTGGATTGCAGATGGATGGAAAGATTATGAGGTGATTGATACTTCCTGTGGGGAGAAGCTGGAGCGTTGGGGGGATTATCTTCTGGTGAGGCCGGATCCGCAGGTTATATGGGATACGCCGAAGGTGAATAAGGGCTGGAAGCATATGAACGGACATTATCACAGAAGTAAGAAGGGCGGCGGTGAATGGGAGTTTTTTGATCTGCCCGAGCAGTGGGATATTCATTATAAGGGACTTACCTTTAATTTGAAACCTTTTAGTTTTAAGCATACCGGGCTTTTTCCGGAGCAGGCGGTGAATTGGGACTGGTTTGGCAATAAGATCCGCAATGCGGGACGTCCGGTGAAGGTGTTGAATCTTTTTGCATATACAGGTGGTGCGACTCTGGCGGCAGCGGCTGCGGGAGCTTCTGTTACTCATGTGGATGCTTCTAAGGGTATGGTTACCTGGGCAAAGGAGAATGCGGTTGCTTCCGGTCTGGGAGATGCTCCGATCCGCTGGCTGGTGGATGACTGTGTGAAGTTTGTTGAGCGTGAGATTCGCAGAGGGAATCATTATGATGCGATCATTATGGATCCGCCTTCTTATGGACGTGGACCGAAGGGGGAAATCTGGAAGATTGAGGATTGTATCCATGACCTGATTAAGCTGTGTACAAAGATTCTCAGCGATGAGCCTTTGTTTTTCCTGATAAATTCTTATACAACAGGTCTGGCACCGGCAGTTCTTACTTATATGTTGTCTACTGAATTGAAAAAGTTCGGCGGGCATGTGGACTCTCAGGAGATCGGGCTTCCGGTAAGCTCTAACGGACTGGTTCTTCCATGTGGTGCTTCTGGAAGATGGGAGGCGTAGAAAGGTTTCCTTTTGTTTGTCATTGACGGAAAACTGCTTTTTAGCCGAATCAGTTAAGTCTCCTGCAGAGATTGTGAAAAGCAATTTCACATGAGTTCAATTTGAACTGTTTGGCGAGATGGGAGGAAACGTGATTATGAAGGAACTTAATTTAAAACATGAAGCCAAGCGTTACGGCTGTGCGGTTCTGGCTGCAACGATCATGGCGTTGAATATTAAGACATTTGTTCGTGCAGGCGGTCTTTTTCCGGGAGGATTTACAGGACTTACTCTGCTGCTCCAGAATATTTTTCAGACATTTATGGGGATTGCAGTTCCGTATACGCTGATCAATGTACTACTGAACTCTATTCCTGTATTTATTGGTCTGAAGTTTATTGGAAAGAAATTTACCATCAGTTCTGTCTGTGTGATCGTGCTTTCCGGTTTGCTTACAGATATTATTCCCAGTCAGCCGATCACTTATGATACATTGCTGATCAGTATCTTTGGCGGTCTGATCAATGGCTTATGTATCAGTCTCTGTCTGATCGGTAATACCAGTACAGGTGGAACGGACTTTATTGCGATTTATTTTTCCGAGAAAAATGGCAGGGATATCTGGAATTATATCCTGTGTGGAAATGCAGTGATCCTGACAGTGGCAGGTTTGCTCTTTGGATGGGACAGAGCGCTTTACTCTATTATCTTCCAGTTTACTTCTACTCAGGTGATTCAGATGCTGCATCAGAGATATAAGAAGCATACGCTGTTCATTATCACGAAGGAGCCGTATCAGATTTATGAGGAGATTTTCAAACTTACCAATCATACGGCGACACGTTTTGAAGGTACCGGATGTTACACAGACGAGAAGACCAGTATGATCTATTCTGTAGTCTCTACAGAAGAAGCAAAATATCTGGTAAAGAAGGTACATGAGATCGATCCGAAGGCTTTTGTAAATATTATCAAAACCGATTACATAAACGGAAGATTTTACCAGAAAACAGATTATTAATTACTTGTATTCCCTTTCTGTGAGCGTATAATACAGGATATAAGGAATCTGTTCGTTCATGGAGTTTGTACTTAAAATTGGATGAACAGTAACCGGCACACAAGAGGGTGATATATATGGGTAATGCAACAGAAAGCACACTTCCTCACGGCAATACCTCAGGCTATGACCGCAAAGCCTGCAGGACATGCGCCTGTTCCACCTGTTATGAGCAGGAGTTCTGCGACAGATGCAGTTCCTGTCAGAATCAGTCACGGAAATTAGACAGGTGCAATGCCTATGAGGGAGCATATAACTATTAACCTCAACATATCCCTATCTGCTGCAAAATAATAAACAGTGGATGGGGATTTCTTTATAAAAAACAGTTATTATATTATAAGTATAAGCAATGTTTTTCTATAGCAAGCCTCTTAATCAATATGCATTATTTACGAGGGTTGCTATAAGTTTACAGATTCATAAGATGTATCTGATATAATAATTATGTTACTTACTGATATAAACTTTCCGTAAGTTCTTTTGCTGATGAACTTTGCTATAGAATTTTTTTGGGGATGGCAGAATGTTGAATGGTTACAAAAGAACAATTATTTACAGGAGAAGAAAAATATGATCGTATATCACTATTGCAGTTTAGAATCATTGAATTCTATTTTGAAAAATCGTTCCCTCCGTCTGACAAATATCCTGAAATCCAATGATTCCATGGAGATCAGCTGGATCTGCAGGTATTATGACGCAGAGTTTAAAAGAGCTTATGAAAATGCTTCAGATTTATTCAGATCAAAGATTTCATCAGAGAGATTGATGGGCTATGTGAAGCTGTTTACAGATGAATTTTTCAATGAAAATCATGCAGACTTCAGATATTATGTAACCTGTTTTTCGTATCAGAATGATCTGCTTAGTCAGTGGCGGGGATATGCGGATGACGGGCGCGGAGCTGCCATCGGATTTGACCTGGATGTATTAAAAGAAGTTGTAACGGTTTCTCCGGAGATTTCAAAGCCGTCAATTGTGTCATTACATAAGATCAGTTATTCTGAAGCAGAGCAGAGAGAAGTTGTACATCAGATAGTGCATGAATTGGTTGATGAAATCGAGAAGATATTACAGAAAGAAGAACAATGTCGGGAAAGCATTGAGGAAAAGCAAGATTATGAAATAGAAGTACTGGATAAAGTCATGAACTGTTTTGAGAAAAAGTTTTTGAAATTATTTCAGGAATCTGTTTACATGAAAAATCCGTTCTTCAGAGAGGAAAGCGAAATCCGATTGTGCGAGTTTTCGCCGAAACAGTTTCTGATGGGAAGAGAAGTTGAACTTTCTCTCGGTGCACGTTTATATAACTATTCCTACTATGTAAAAGAAAGTCAGCTGATATCTTATGTGGATTTTGATTTTTCAGATTGCCTTGACCAGCTGATAAAGGAACTCGTTATAGGGCCAAAGTGTCTGATGTCAGAGAGAGACATGGAATATTATCTGACAACGCTCGGTCTGTCGAATTGTCGGGTAAAGAAATCGCAGGGGACATATCGGTAATATATTTATAGCAATTCCCTTATATGGGCATATCAGACATCATGGAAAGGCAGATGAAAGACATGAAAAGAAAATTATCATTCAGAAAAGTGGCGGTATTTCTGATACTGGCATTATTTCTGACAGCAGGCATCAGTATGCGTGCAGTTACCGTAAATGCAGCTACATATGTGAAACAGGACAGAACCTCCGTCAGCATCACATCGAAGAAAACGGGATGGCAGAAAATAAACGGAGATTACTATTTTTATAATTCAAAGGGGCGTCTGATCTGCGGTTCTTTTAAATATAAAGGTTATTATTACTACAGTATTGCCAACGGCAAACGTTCATCGGGTGGATGAAACGTTCCGGCAACAAATACTATTATAATCGTAAAAATGGTGCCATGTTCCGTAATCGCTGGGCTACAGGAGATAAATATACCTATTACTTTAATAAATCCGGCGTGGCGATCGCCAGTCAATGGCTCACCCAGGATGGAACAAAATACTATTTCCTTAGCAATTCCACCATGGCAAAGGGCTGGCAGAAGATAGGAAAATATTATTACTATTTCAGCAAGAAAACAGGAGTGATGGCAAAAAATACCTGGATAGGTAAATATTATGTAAACAGCAAAGGGCAGCGTGTAAAATCTTCAGATACTAAACCGACAAATACTAAGCCAACAGTTACTCAAAGCGGCAATACTTACGAATACAAAAGCAGCACTCTTAATATTAAACTTGAACGCAAATCAGTCCATGGAATTTCCTACTGGGTAGCGCATATAAAGACATCCAATGCCAAACAGCTGAAATCCGCCCTCTCCAACGGAACTTATGGCGGATCCCGACAGACAACCTCTGATGCAGTATCCTCAAATGGAGGCATTATCGGAGTAAACGGCAGTGCTTTCGACTATGGTACAGGAAAACCATCCCCCCTTGGCATGTGCATCAAAAACGGGATTATCTATGGTGATTACATGACCAGTTATTCAGTCATGGCAGTAAAGAAAGACGGAACCATCTATACTCCGGCACAGGGACTTATGGGAAAAAATCTTCTTGCAGCCGGTGTAAAAGATACATATAATTTTGGTCCGGTTCTTATTAAAGATGGCGAAGCCCAGCTTCCATGGGCTGAAACAGAAAAATATTATCCACGTACAGCGGTAGGAATGGTAAAGCCCAACGATTATGTACTCCTTGTAACAGATACCGGCAGCTATAATGGTCTTAATCACTGGGATATGGTGAATATTTTCAAATCCTACGGCTGTACTTATGCTTACAACCTGGATGGAGGCGGTTCTGCAACCCTGTACTTTAATGGAAAAGTAATGAATAAACTTATCGGCAATACTCAGCGTCCATGCGCAGACTTCCTTTATTTCACCCGATAATCCTTTTCCAGATAAGAATCCCGTCTGCTTGCACATGCTGCCAAAGCCCAGCACACAAGAATCAGCAGCCCGATCCCCATAGCCAGCACAGCAAGCAGGATTACGATAATTGCGTGGATAAACATAGACATGGATGACCTCCTTTCACAGTCATTCGGTTATGAACTGAGCAGCGAAGCAGATGATTTTATCCGCCTGACTTGTCTCATTCACTGACTTGGATAAAAATGGATGTTGTATAAGGAGTAATAAAAAGATATCAGGATGACCTGACAAGAACAATTAAGACAGTTAAAAGATCTGTTAACTGATTTAAATATACGCTGTCACACTCAAAAAAGCAAGCCGAAACTTTCGAGGAATTTCGACTTGCTTTTTGGCTAATTATTTACGAGGCTTGTTATAAGTATCAGAGAAAGATGTTACGGCAATCCAGAATGAATTTGGGTTACGTTACTGAGAACAGAGGGAACAGTAACGATTGTTTTGGTAAAATATTAACAATTCCATAAAAACACTTGACAACCCTACTTTACCATACTAAAATGTAAAAAGCAAAAAAACTGTTGCCGTAGGAAAAACAAATGATTGCCCTATACGGAAAAAGGGACATCCTTCTATGGCAGAACAAGGAGGAATATTATGAAAAAATACAGCGACATGAGCAAAGAAGAACTGCTTACACTCAAAGCACAGCTGGATAAAGAATACGCAGATATCAAAGCAAAGGGCTTAGCTCTCGATATGTCACGTGGAAAACCGTCAGCAGACCAGCTCAATCTCTCAATGGGATTAATGAACGTATTAAGCAGCGATTCAGACCTCAAGTGCGAAACAGGAGTAGACTGCCGTAACTACGGTGTTATCGACGGAATCCCGGAAGCTAAACGCCTCCTTGGAGAAATGTCCGAAGTAGATCCGGACCACATCATCATCTACGGAAATTCAAGCTTAAACGTTATGTTTGACAGCATTGCACGTTCTATGACACAGGGTGTAATGGGAAATACCCCATGGTGCAAACTTGATAAGGTAAAATTCCTCTGTCCTGTACCGGGATATGACCGCCATTTCAAGATCACAGAATTCTTCGGAATCGAATGATCAACGTGCCAATGACACCACAGGGACCAGACATGGATATGGTAGAGAAGCTTGTCAGTGAAGACGCATCCATCAAAGGAATCTGGTGTGTGCCGAAATACTCCAACCCACAGGGATATACTTATTCAGCAGAAACAGTAGAGCGCTTTGCGCATCTGAAACCGGCAGCACCTGATTTCCGTATCTACTGGGATAACGCATACAGCATTCATCATCTCTATGATGACAATCAGGACTTCCTTGTAGAAATCCTTGAAGCATGTGCAAAAGCAGGAAATCCTGATCTTGTATATAAATTTACATCAACATCAAAAGTCAGCTTCCCGGGTTCCGGTATTGCAGCAGTTGCAGCTTCCAAAGCAAACCTGGAAGATTTCCGCAGCTACATGCAGATCCAGACAATCGGACATGACAAATTAAACCAGTTACGTCATGTAAAATTCTTCAAAAATATCGACGGTCTTCATGAACACATGAGAAAACATGCTGCAATTCTCCGTCCGAAATTTGAAATGGTCCTTAACACACTGGACAGAGAACTTGGCGGTCTTGGAATCGGCGAGTGGACAAAACCACATGGTGGATACTTCATTTCCTTTGATTCAATGGAAGGATGTGCAAAAGCTATTGTTGCCAAGGCAAAAGAAGCAGGTGTTGTACTTACAGGAGCAGGCGCAACTTATCCATATGGAAAAGATCCGAAAGACTCCAATATCCGTATTGCACCAAGCTTCCCGACTCCTGAGGATCTTGGAAAAGCAGCAGAAGTGTTCGTACTCTGTGTTAAACTTACAAGTGTAGAGAAACTACTGGAAAACGCATAAAAGAGAATAATCGTATTTACTTTCTGGATAAATAATGTGATAATAAAACTGCCCGGCATAACTTCTTGCCGGGCGGTTGCTGTTTATAAAAAAGAAAGGAGAGGATGTCGTGAGCAGCAGAAAGAAAATCATGATCACCCTGATCATAATCTTGCTCCTGCTGACTGCCGGAGTATATGGATATGGTGTATACTATTTCACAGAGCATTTCTTACCGGGATCAATGGTAAACGGATTCAACTGTTCCTATATGACAGTATCCCAGTCAGAAGAATTGCTTACGCAGAAGGTGGGAGCATATGTTCTTACTATTGACACCAGAAATAACGGACAGGAAAGTATCACAGCAAAACAGGCGGGACTTTCCTATGACTCAGATGGAAGTGTTGATAAACTGATCAGAAATCAGGATCGTTTTACATGGTTTCTTGCTTTTAATCAGCACAGGAATTATGAAGTGTCCTCCTCCATTAAATATGATGAGCAGAAGACAGAGGCTGCCATTTCCGAACTGAAATGTATGCAACAGGAGAATATGACAGAGCCTTCGGATGCTCATATAGAAGAGAAAGACGATAAGTTTGTAATTGTTCCTGAGCAGGAGGGAACTGCACTGAAACCAGAAAAAACAAGTCAGGATATTATAGATGCTCTTGTCACAGGACGAACGCCGGTTGATCTGGAAACAGATGGATGCTACAAAGAACCGAAAGTTTATCAGAGTGATGAAACTTTGACGAAGAATTGTGACCTGATAAACAAACTTACGGATGTAGTGATAACCTATGATTTTGACGATTGCACAGAGACAGTAGACAGAGATATGATCAAAAACTGGCTCACAACAGATGAAAACGGTCTTTATACACTTGACAAAAAACAGATAGAAGCATATATCAGTGAACTGGCGGCTAAATATGATACGGTTGGAACAGAGAGAACATTTAATACATATGATGGTCGTGAGATTACTGTCAGCGGAGGGAATTATGGCTGGCAGATCGATCAGAAAGCGGAGCTGAAAGAACTTACAGAACTGATAAAAAACGGAGAAACCCAGGTCAGAGAACCTGTTTATTCCCATGAAGGTCTGGTCAGGAAAACAAATGATATCGGATATACGTATATAGAGATTGACCTGACGGCCCAGAGAATGGTATTCTATAAAGATGGAACGCCGACTGCGGATGCGCAGATCGTATCCGGAAATCCATTCGTGCCCAACTGTGCAACTCCTGTGGGATGTTATACAACAGGTGAAATGAAGAGCGGATGTACAGTGAACGGAGAGGACTATCCTTCTGCTGTAAATTACTGGATCCCATTCGATGGAAATCTGGGGATCAGTGATGCTCCATGGAGAATGGATTTCGGAGGACAGCTTTATGAATTTGAAGGCACACATGGAAGCATCTGTGCACCATCCGATCAGGTGCAGATCATTTTCAGCAATGTTGAGAAGAACACACCGATTGTTATTTATGAATAAAGGAGAAAAATGATGAAGATTGTAGTATTAGCGGGGGGAACAAGTACAGAACGTACTGTCTCCATTACATCAGGAACAGGAATATGTAAGGCATTACGACAGAAAGGACATCAGGCGATTCTTGTGGATATTTTTTGCGGCATTGAGAATGTGGACCGGGAGAATCCGTTTCCGTCAGAGTATGATGTGGACGCAGCATCAGAATATATGTCAGCATTTAACGACAGGATTGAACAGATGAAAAAGAGAGAAGAAACTTCTTCGGACCAAACGTGCTGAAATCTGCGAGGCGGCTGACATTGTTTTCCTGGGACTTCATGGTGCGAACGGAGAAGATGGAAAAGTACAGGCAACATTTGACCTGATGGGAATCAAATATACAGGAACCGGATATTTAAGCAGTGCCCTGGCAATGGATAAGGGAATCACCAAGCAGATGTTCCTGATGAATAATGTACCAACACCGCGGGGAGTGTCTATGGTAAAAGAAGAAATGACCACAGATCTGAAAGCACTTGGAATGGAATTTCCTGTAGTTGTAAAAACCTGCTGTGGCGGTTCCAGTGTAGGTGTTTATATTGTGAATGATCAGGCCGAATATGAGCAGGCTCTCAAAGACGCTTATTCTTATGAAAATGAAGTCGTGGTCGAAGAATATATAAAAGGACGTGAATTTTCAGTAGCGGTTGTGGACGGAAAAGCTTATCCGATCATCGAAATTGCTCCGCTTCAGGGATTCTATGATTATAAGAATAAATATCAGGCCGGCTCTACGATTGAGACCTGTCCTGCCGAAATTTCACCGGAACTCACAGAGAAAATGCAGCATTATGCGGAAGCAGGAGCCAAAGCTCTGTTTATGGAAGGATACTGCCGTCTTGATTTCATGATGAAGGAGAATGGAGATATGTATTGTCTGGAAGCAAATACTCTTCCCGGAATGACACCAACCAGTCTGATTCCGCAGGAGGCAAAAGTTCTGGGAATCGACTATCCGACTTTATGTGAGAAACTGATTGAAGTTCCATGAAAAAATATCCGGCGCAGGATTTCACACTATAGAGCGTGTCTGCAGTAATTTATAGAATTGTTATAGATGCATTATTAAGAGAATTGCTATAACAGGAAAGAAGATATAAAAAATATTATGAAAAACTTAACTCTTGAAAATATCGCCCGCGTATGCGGCGGTACTTATTATGGTCCGGCTGATAAATTACAGGAAGAAGTAATGTCTGTTATCACAGACAGCAGAAAAGCAGAAGAAGGATGTCTGTTTGTACCTATTGTGGGGGAACGTGTAGATGCCCATAAATTTATCCCACAGGTAATGGAAGCAGGGGCATTGGCAACCTTGTCGGAACGGGTACTTGATAACGCTGATTTTCCTTATATCGCAGTAGAATCTTCTCTTCAGGCAGTGAAAGATATTGCAGAGTTTTATTTAAAGCAGCTTCAGATCCCGGTTGTGGGAATTACAGGAAGTGTTGGTAAGACAAGTA
>ENA-OQDE01000637-OQDE01000637.1-human-gut-metagenome-genome-assembly--contig:-NODE-637-length-19197-cov-6.895018_pt1 | contig 19197 bp, 25 predicted proteins | sample MGYA00242768_ERZ504595 | MGnify/ENA primary metagenome ERZ504595 (study PRJEB26092, sample SAMD00036307) | human gut metagenome | host: Homo sapiens | study: EMG produced TPA metagenomics assembly of...
CAGCAGGTCGCAGGTTCGAATCCTGTCTGGCGCACTCCCGAACCACGGGGACAACAGTGGTATGCGCCAGTAGCCCAGCGGATTAGAGCAGCTGACTACGGATCAGCAGGTCGCAGGTTCGAATCCTGTCTGGCGCACAGTAAGCCTCGAAAGCGAAATGCTTCCGAGGCTTTTCCAATTGTATTGGCCCGTTTGAGTCGGCCACACAGGGGTGGGGTAAGGTTGCCCTTCGCGACTCAGCCCGGAGCAGAACGTCCTGAGATATTCCGTACTATTACATACGGTTCATCCAAGAGAGTACAGCAAGGAGACGCGATGGCCACGACCGCCGGCGCGAAGAAGGGACTTTGGTCCACCATCAGGCGAATCGCCGCCTCAGACCGTATTTCCGGACTCATCATGCTCGGCTTCGCGCTCACCGGCCTGGTGCTCGCGAACCTGCCCGCCACCGCGCATGCGTTCGAGACCGTAGCGGAAACGCATCTGTTCATCCCCTACACCAATCTCGACCTGCCGATTGGCCATTGGGCCCAGGATGGTCTGCTTACCATCTTCTTCCTGACCGTGGGCCTCGAACTGAAGCAGGAACTCACCACCGGCTCGCTCGCCAATCCGAAAGCGGCCGCCGTGCCGATGCTGTGCGCGGTGGGCGGCATGATCGCCCCGCCCATCCTGTTCCTGGCCGTCACGGCATTGTTCTCTCAGATCGGGCCTGGTGAACCCGGCACGCTGATTCTGACCACCACCGGCAGCAGCATTCCGTTCTCGGAGATGTCGCACGGCTGGGCAGTGCCCACCGCCACGGATATCGCGTTCTCACTAGCCGTGCTCGCCCTGTTTGCCAAGGCCCTGCCCGGTTCGATCCGCGCGTTCCTGATGACGCTTGCCACCGTCGATGACTTGCTGGCCATTATTCTGATCGCCGTATTCTTCTCCTCGATCAACGCCTGGTATTGGTTCATCGGCATCGTCATGTGCGCCGTCATCTGGGCATACCTCGTACGACTGAAAAAAGTGCCGTGGATTGCGGTCGGCATCGTCGGCGTCCTCGCTTGGATCATGATGTTCGAGGCAGGCGTGCATCCCACACTGGCCGGCGTGCTGGTTGGCCTGCTGACTCCCTCCCGTGAAATGCACGGCGAACTTTCACCGCGTGCCGAACGCTATGCCAACAAGCTTCAGCATTCTCCGCACTGCTGGCCCTGCCCATCTTCGCCTTGTTCGCCACCGGCGTACACTTCGAGTCGATGAGCCGCTATTGTTGGCCTCGCCGCTGGTCATCGCACTGATTGTGGCTTTGGTGGTCGGCAAACCTCTGGGTATCATCACCACCGCATGGCTGTCCACGCATGTGGGCGGGCTCAAGATGGCCAAGGGGCTGCGTGTGCGCGACATGATTCCCGCTGCCGTCGCCTGCGGCATTGGCTTCACTGTGTCCTTCCTCATCGCTTCGCTGGCGTACAAGAACGCGGAACTTTCCGCTGAGGCGCGCTTCGGCGTGCTGGTGGCCTCCCTGATCGCCGCCGCGATTTCCGGTGTGCTGCTGAGCCGTCAGTCCAAGCGATTCGAGAAGACCGCAGCCGCAGCAGCGGCTGATGCGGAGGATGACGAATCGATTGATGGTGATGGCATCGGGCAGCCAAGCCACACCACAGAGCCCACCACGCCCACGGAACACCCCGGCACCCTCGCCGACGGCACCGCCAGTGTGGAAATCGACTTCCGCCACTGATGGCTTAGACGGTCCCTACTCCATTATTGGCCTTGTTTCGTGAAAACCGTACGCTGAGACGCGCTCAGTGTACGTTCTTCACGAGATGAGGCCTTATTTCGCGGAAAACGTACGCTCAGTGTCACTCACCGTACGTTCTTCACGAAGTCAAGGATGATTTCGCGGAAAACGTACGCAGAGCTTCAGGCGCTAGAATGCGAAGAGTCGATAGCGCCGTACAGGAGGACATTGGATGGCAAAGAAGCAGAAGAAATCCAAGAAGAACGACGGCAAAAAGGCCGCTGAAGCAAAGAATCTAGCCGAGGCCGCATCCAAGTCCGCAGTCGTGGACGATATGGAACCATTGGAAGCCACAGCCGCGAATGATGCGGCGGCGTTGGAGGCTGAGACGGCAACTGAGGCTGCGGCCACACCGGTGAACCCGGTCGATCTGGAGGACGCCTCGCCGCTGGGCGATACCTATCATCGCGGCCCGGTGATTCTACGCGGCCAGATGATTCCCTCGGACAACACCACCGCCAACCTGCTGAAACCCGATCAGGACACCGACTGGCTGCACATGGACCCATGGCGTGTGCTGCGCATCCAATCGGAATTCGTGGACGGTTTCGGGGCGCTCGCCGAGCTCGGACCTGCGGTCTCTATTTTCGGCTCCGCACGCACCCAGCGCACCGAATCGATCTACAAGGCAGCACGGCGCATGGGTAGCCAGATAGCCAAGCGCAACATCGCCGTCATCACCGGCGGTGGTCCCGGCATCATGGAAGCCGCGAATAGGGGAGCGGCACTGGCCGGCGGCAAATCGGTGGGACTTGGCATCGAATTGCCGCACGAGCAGGGGTTGAACCAGTGGGTGAACCTCGGCATGAGCTTCCGGTACTTCTTTGTGCGAAAAACCATGTTCATCAAGTATTCCTCCGGCGTGATCGTATGCCCGGGAGGCTTCGGCACACTGGATGAGATGTTCGAATTATTGACCTTGGTCCAGACCCACAAGGTGGCGAATATTCCGGTGGTGCTCTACGGCAAGGAATACTGGCAGGGGCTCTTTGACTGGCTCAACGGTCCGGTGGCCGAGCATGGCATGATCTCGACGATCGACCCGAAACTGGTCACCGTAACCGATGACGCCGACGAAGCCGTGGACGTGGCCGTCAGCGCAATTGTGAGGTAAGCGAGATAGAGTGGCTCCCCTCTCCGAGGGGAGCCAAGGACAGAGTTACTTTTTGTAGGCGATGAGCAGGCCGGTGCCGTCAGGGGTGAGCGTGGACTCGAAACCTTCGTCATCTTCGACGGTGGTGAGCAGCTCACGCATGGCGATGGCCTTGTCGCTGCGGTCGGCCGGATTGATCACGCCGCCCTGACCGTCCTCCAACGCCAGCACATCGGTGAACACGATCACGCCGTGCACGCGCAGCAGACGGGAGGCCTGGGCGAACGTGGCGGCATAGTTCTCGGCGTCGCCCGCCACCACGATCAGATCGTAATCATTGGCGTTGAGGCGCGGTAGAAACACGCTGGCCGGGGCGTTCACCGCACGCAACGTGGTGTCGGTCTCGTCCTGCAGCTCGGCGAACGCCTTGCGAATCAGCGCGATGCCCTGGGCGGTGGAATCGACCGCAGTCAGCAGGCCCTTGTTATCCAGTGCATGGGCGAGCTGCAAGGTCTCCACCAGCGAGCCGGTGCCCACGGCAATCACCGAAGCGGCGCCGGTGATGCGCACCAGCATGCCCAGCAGACGGGCCTGCGCCGCCGAACCCTGCAACTGGCCGGACTCGTCGGCGGCCGTACGGGTGTCGGTCAACGCATCGGATTCACGTTCGCGCGCGTGTTCCTCGGTGAATTCCCATGCCTTGGCGAGGTTGGTGTACTGCGTTCTGTCCATAATTCGTTCTTTCATGTCTTCTCTCGTGCGGGCACCCAGCGGATGCATCGACGCATGTGCTTAGGCGATCGCCGCAGCCAGCCGCGGCGCGGCTTAGCGCTCGCGGACCTTAGCCACGATCTGCCACATCTCCTCGCCCACATCGATGCCGCGCGGGCAGTGGCGGGAGCAGGCGCGCACGGACTGGCAGGCGGCCACGCCGTCGGCGGTGTCGATGGCATCCATACGCTCCATGGCCTTGGTGTCGCGCGAATCGTTGACGAAACGGGAGGCCCAAATCAGCGCGGCCGGGCCGATGAAGGCGTCGCCGCCGGCGTACACCGGGCAGGCGCCTTCGCACACGCCGCAGGCGATGCAGTTGCTCAGCAGCTCGTATTTGGCGAGTTGTTCGGGGTTCTGCAGGTATTCGAACACGTCCACCTTGCCTTCGGCGGTGGTGGCGAGCACGCCGTCCGCCTGAAGATACGGGGTGAGCTTCCTGATCTGGTTGAGCATAGGGTCGATGTCGGCGATGAGGTCGCGCTGCGGCGGGAAGCCGGGCAGGGACGCCAGTTCGATGACTCCCAGCGAACCGTTTGCGGCTGAGTTCTGGGCGGCCGCCGCGTTTGCGACGTTTTCCGCGGAATCGTCGGATTCCTCAGCCTCGGTGCCGGTGTGTCGGAACCTTCGTCATCGACTTCGGGCATGGCGCCGGGTTGCTTGGCCCAATCGCGGATGGTGGCTGTGCACAGCAGGGTGGGGGTGCCGTTGATGGCCACGGCGTCCGAACCGCACATGCCATGACCGCACGAATAACGGAAGGCCAGCGTCGGGTCGACGGTGCGTTTGATGGTCAGCAGACAATCCAACACAGTATCCGAAGGGCGCGCGGGAATCGTGTACTCCTGCACCACTGCTTGCCGCGCGGACGACGGCGCGCCGCCGAATCCGAGCCGCCGCCGAACGGGGAGCCTTTCTTGGCAAACGGGCTGCCACCGCGTGCACGTTCGGCACGCTCGGGTCGCGGCGTGAAACGATGCACTTGCAGGGTAACCGTCGTGTTGCTCGCCTCAGCCATGTTCTGCCTCCATGAAACAGTGGGATGTCAAGTCCAATATTAGCCAACCTATTGTGCACAAGCCTAGGCGGCTTGGGTATTACCACCAGCGGATCAGTACTCGCGCTTCTTGGGCGGATAGTCGGTGATGTGCACCGGCTTGAAACTTACCGAACCATCATCGGCGACCATCGAGTGAGCAAGGAAATGCTCATCGTCGCGTTCGGGGAAATCAAGGCGTTGCATGGATCCGCGAGATTCCTGACGGGATTCGGAAGCGTGCAGCATGACCTCGGCCAGTTCGATCAGATGACGGACTTCCCAGATGGCGGTGACCTCCTGATTGAAAGCGGCGGTCTTGTCATGGGCCCGCAAGGTATCGGCAACCGGTGTGATGTCACCGTTGATCTGGGTCAACGCCGTATCGATGGTCTGAGCGGTGCAACGTACGGCCAGAGCCTGCTCCATCACTGATCCGAGTTGGGCCATGAGCTGATAAGGATTGGCGGTGGGCACTCCATCGTCTGAATCATCTATTGGCCCGGCGAGCAGTTCGTCAAGCTCCGCTTTGCGAGAATCGGCAGCCTGATCGGCGGCATCGGTCAGCATGTCATCGGCCGAATCATCGGCCATGGGGGAGTCAACCGGGTTCTCGGCGATGCGTGCGGCCATCGTCTGACCAGCGCGTGTGCCGAACAGGCAGGCGTCGAGCAGAGAATTGCCGCCCAGACGATTCGCACCATGTACGGAGACACAAGAGCATTCGCCAGCGGCGAACAGTCCATCGACTACCTGCACGGCACCGTCGGCCCAACGGTACACCTCGCCGTCGGTGGTGATGGGGATGCCGCCCATCGTGTAGTGTGCAGTGGGCTTGATGGGTACTAGGTCCTTGGCCGGATCGAGGTTCGCGTACTGCTCGATGGTTTCGACCACCTGCGGCAGCACTTCCTTCATACGTTCGGGGTCGATGCCGGTCATATCCAGCCAGACGCAGTCCTTCGGACCATCCGGGTCCTTCGGGTCGGCGACGCCGCGACCGGCGTCGATCTCCGCCATGATGGAGCGGGAGACCACGTCTCGTGCGGCCAGATCCTTATGCTCCGGAGCGTAGCGTTCCATAAACGGCTCACCGTCGGCGTTCCTCAGAATGCGCCCTCGGCGCGGGCCGCCTCGGACAGCAGGATGCCGGTGTGCGCGAGCCCGGTGGGGTGGAACTGCACAAATTCGATGTCCTCCAGCTGCAGACCGGCGGCCAAGGTCAAGGCCATGCCGTCGCCGGTCAGATCCCAGGAATTTGACGTGGTGTGGAACAGTCGGCCCGCGCCACCGGTGGCAAGCAGCACGTTGCGCGCGTGGATGGCCTGAATCTTGCCCGAATGCGTGTCAAAGGCCACGATGCCGGCCGCCTGCTTGCGTCGTCGGCGAGCACCAGGTCGGTCACATACCATTCCTCGGCGAACTCGACGCCGGCGGCCACGCACTGCTGCCACAAGGCGTGCAGAATCTGGTGGCCGATGCGGTCGGCCGCATAGGCGGCGCGCTTGACCGGGGCGCCGCCGAACTCGCGCGTGTGGCCGCCGAACCGGCGCTGGGCGATATGCCCGTCCTCGGTACGGGAGAAGGCCACGCCCTGACGCTCCAGGTTGATCACGGTCTGCGGCGCGTATTCGGCGAGCAGTTTGGCCGCATCCTGGTCCACCAGCCAGTCGCCGCCCTTGATGGTGTCGTAGTAATGCCAGTGCCAGTCATCGGACTCCACATTGCCCAGGCTCGCGGCGATGCCGCCCTCGGCTGAACCGGTGTGCGAACGCAGCGGCTGCAGTTTGGAGACCACGAGGATCTTCGGGTCCACGCCTTGTTCCTTGAGCTCGGTGATCTCGGGGGAGCGCAGCAGTCCCAACGCCGCCGACAGGCCGGCCGCTCCGGCGCCGACGATCACCGCATCATACATATCTTCCAAACGTTTCGGACTCATGGGTTCGATTCTCGCACACCCGCCGAACAGCCTTCGAGCCGTGTCATGGAAGCCGATTAGCCGACACGGCTGCTCAGCTTGAGTATGCCGGCATCCCGCTCGATCACTCCCTTCAGCTCCAATGCGCCGAGTAGCTCAAGTATGGTGCCGATATTGGGAATCTCGTCGGGTACCGTCTCTCGCGCCACACGCAATAGTGCGTCCGGGGTGACGATGAGATGTCGTTTACGGCATTCACGAATCAATGCCACTAATGTGCGTTCCATTTCCGGCAGCTTGGCGATAATGATACGTTGTTGGGCTTCCTTCTCGGGATCGGGCTTCGGCTTGACACGAAGATCCGGCATCTGATGCGACGAGGGAAGCTCTTCACCCTTGCTTTTGTCGTTACCGGAATCGGCAGTTGCGCTCGCCGGCCCATCCTTGGATTGAGTGCGCGTAGGCTGAGTATGCTTGGTCTTCGAACGTTTCGAATGACCTGAATCTTGTGACGACTCCTGTGACGCCGATGATTCCGAGGATGCTGGCGATAACGGAGTCGTTGCCGGCACTTCCATGGCCTCCTCGTTTTCGGACGAGTCCTGACCTGTGGATTTCGATATGCCTGGGCATGCTGCCATAACGGCTTATGCCGTTCATGCATATATCCTCGGTGGATGTGGCGGCACACAGAATCATCGCTCGGTGGTCGCCGATCATCTTATTGCACCCGGCGTTGCAAGGCTGATTGATGTCACCGGGAACCGCATACACTTCGCGCAGCAATTCGCATGCCCATCCCGCGGTGTTGAGCGCTCCGGAACGCAACCGGGCTTGCGTCACAATCAATGTGGAAGACATGGCCGCGATAATGCGGTTGCGAAGCAGAAAACGACGGGCTTCGGGAATCGTCCCGGGGCACAGTTCACTGATCAGTGCACCACCCTGCGCCTCGATGCGTTCGAACAGCGTGCGGTTACGCATCGGTCCGATATGGTTGAGCCCGCCGGCGAATACGGCAACGGTTTTGCCCACATTGGCGGGCATTCTGCCGTGCAGCGCATTCAACGCTCCCCAATGTGCCGCCGCATCCGTGCCCATCGCGCCTCCGGACACGACCAGATGCCCGGCAACGGCTGCCTGTTCGGCTACGGTGTGTGCCACATACCGGCCATATTCGGTCACGTCCCGTGAACCGACGATGCCGACCGGTTTGGCGCAACTGGTCAATGCGCGTGGATCGCCTTTGATCCACAAACACAGCGGTGGCGCCCAATCGGAGCGAATGGACAGGTCGGCCAACTGCGAGGGCCAACATGGATGGCCAGGGCCGATAATCCATTGCGTGCCATCCATAGTGAACCAGTCGGCCAGTTGGATGATGTCTTGCGAGGGCAGGTCCATCATGCGGTTATGCCAGCAGGCCAGTGCATTGCGGAAGGAGCGCATCGCGTTCGCCGACGCCTTGCGGCCCCATCGAGTGAGGCCGTCCACGAACATGCGGTCAATACGTGACAGCGCCGGGCCGCAGATTTCAGATGGCTGCTTGGATGGGATTGCGCCAACGCATGCCAGAGGGATTCGGCGTTTTCCGCGCCTTTGAGCGTGGCGTACATCATCACATCCGCGCCATCAAGACAGAACGTGAGCGCGGCACGATACAACGTATCCGTGGGAGGTACGGGAATAGTGCGCGAAACGGCGAGACTCGTATCGGTGTGATCCACACTTCCTGCGGTGCCGCCAGATTGCCGGATATCAGTAGCGTTACTCATGTCATCCTCGTTCTCATTTCGATGCCCTGATGGACGTCCTGTTCAGTGGGGGATACGCGGCCGGCCAGATCGGCGAGCGTCCAAGACAGACGCATGGCGCGATCAGCCCGCGCAATGTGAGTTGATGATTGGACAGGGCCCGATTGACCAATTCCATCGCTTTCAGCGATGTATTGGCGTGCAGCCATTTGCCCGAAGCTTGCGCGTTGCACACCCATCCATACTGTCTGAACCGGTCTTTGGCCACTTGACGGGCACGAATCACACGAGCTTGTATCCCGGCACTGGACTCGCCGATTGGCTCGCTTTGCGCGGCAATGCGCGAGACTGGTGGCACCGCCATCTGAATATCCACACGATCCAGTATCGGTCCGGACAATCGCGAGAAATAACGTATACGGTCTTTTTCCCGGCAAGCGCAACGTTCGCCGGTGCCGTAATAGTATCCGCACGGACAGGGGTTGGCCGCCATGATGAGTTGGAATGAGGCCGGGTAGTAGGTGCTGCCTTTTGAACGGGAAAGCGCCACATACCCGGATTCCAATGGTTCGCGCAACGTCTGCAGGGCGCGTGCGCTGAATTCCGGTGCCTCGTCCAGAAACAGAATGCCTCGATGCGCGCGTGTGATTGCGCCGGGAACGGCGATGCCGCTGCCACCACCCACCAAGGCCGCCGTGCTGGCGGTGTGGTGCGGTGCCTCGAACGGCGGCATGTCGGTGATGCCGTACTGAGCAGTATGCCGCACAGCGATCGAATCGATGCCACCTCCAGCTGTTCCGCCTCGTTCAACGGGCACATGATGCCGGGCATACGTGAGGCCAACATGGTTTTGCCGCTGCCTGGCGGGCCGGTCATGATGAGATTATGCCCGCCTGCCGCCGCCACTTGCAGTGCCCATTTGGCATGCTCCTGACCCAGAACCTCGTTCATATCGCCACAATCGTTGGGATGACTTGTGGGCGATTGATCCGTGGTGGTCTCGTCGGTAACCGGTGTATCGGGAATCGTATAGGTGGCATCGCCGCCCATCAGTTCGATGAGCTCACCCACATGCCTCACGCCCACTACATCCAGTCCATCCACCATCGAAGCCTCGTCAAGATTGCGATGGGGAACAATCATTTTGCGCACGCCACGTTCCTCGGCATGCAGCATGATCGGGAGCAGCCCATGAATCGGCAGCACCGAGCCGTCAAGATTCACTTCGCCGAGCACAATGGTATCTTCTAGCAATCATGCCCTATGGCACCCGCCGCACATAGGACGCTGGCCGCGATGGCCAGATCATGCGACGAACCGCGTTTGGGCATGGCCGCAGGGCTCATGTTCACGGTCACACGGGTTTGCGGCCAACCGAATCCAGTGGCTTGACACGCTGATTTCACGCGCTCGCGGGCTTCGGACAACGATGCATCCGGCAATCCGATGATGCTGAAGTATGGCAAGCCAGGGCTGATGAAAGCCTGCACTTGGACGATGAAGCCTTAAGGCCGATCAGTCCGACTGAGAGGGTGCTGCCGATAGCCATGTCTACTCCTTTCACAATGTGTTTCGCAACGTGGCTGTTTTTTTTGGGGGGGGGCTTCAGAAGGCATTTTCAATGTGATGCACGAGCGGCCTGCCCACCCGAAGCACGATGGTGACGACATCGAAACGGACCGCCGAATGCGGCACCCGATTACGCCGGTCAAGTAGCCAATCGCAGGCGGCTTTCCTGAGATTGTGCTGTTTCGCCGGCGTAATGGCCTCTTGCGGATATCCGTAATGCATGGACCGGCGTGATTTCACTTCGACGAACACCACCGTGTACTCGGGATTGAGCATCACGATGTCCAATTCGCCGTAACGGGTATGCCAATTGCGGCTCAAGGTCGTCCAACCGTGTTCCTCCAGCCACGCGGCGGCATACTGCTCGCCGAGCGCGCCGAACTGTTTGGGCGTCAGATTGCGGTCGCCCATCGTGGCCGCAATCCGTTCCGAAGGCAGCATTGCCTGCGGATCAGGTGAAGCCAGCATGGGCTGGTGAAAGGCAAGACCGGCGTCGATGCCGGACTTCGTCGTCGGCTGAGTAGGTGGTAAAGCGTTCATGATTCCACTGTGCGGGTTACTTATGTAAGAGCACAAGCGCAACCGGCAAATGTGGATACTATGACGCGGTTTGGCGTGTTGTGGATAACGTGTGGATGAAAACTCGGTTATCCACCATTAGTTCAGAAGGTTTACCAAGGCTCACCAGTCGACTTCCCTGTGACGAAAAAACAACCCATCGGATTGTTCGCTGAATACGTCAGACCCAGTGAGCGGAGAGGGGAGCCAAGGTGCGGTCACTTCACCAAATCGGTGAGTTCGCCAAGGTTCAGTTCGAAACTGACGCCACGATCCTCGAAATGCGGCTGGTTACGGGTGCTGACCATGGCGTGACGCACGAACTCACCGGCGATTTCGGCCGACTCGGCCAGGCCGCGGCCGGCCATCACCGCGCCGCACAGGCAGAGGCGAAGGCGTCACCCGTGCCATGAATCATGTATGGCAACTTCTCATGAGCCAGCTCGATCTTGCCGGCAACACCGGTGGAAGCGCTGGCCACATAGTTGACGATTTTGCCATCGCCATGGTCAATGCCCTTCAGCACCACGTTCTTGGCACCCAACTCCAGCAGAGCACCAAGCAGCTCGTTAACCGTGGCCTCATCAATATCCTGGCCAGGATAGTCACGCTTGGTGAGAATGCTCGCTTCGGTGAGGTTCGGCATCAACACGTCGGCACCATCGGCCAGCGCGCCCATTGCCTCGCACAGCTCCGGTGTGTACGTGGGGTACATTTCGCCGGCGTCTCCCATCACCGGGTCAACCAGACGCAGCGCGTTCGGATATTCGCGGTAGAGACGCTGAATGATCGCCACCTGATCGGGGGAGCCGAGGAAGCCTGAATACACGCCATCCAGCTCCACGTCTTCCTTCTGCCAGGCATCCAAGTAACCGGAGAGAATATCCGTGGTGTCATGGAACGTGAACACTGCATAGCGTGTGTGCGCCGAGAACAGGGCGGTCGGCACCGGGCACACATCGCAGCCGGCGGCGAGAGAATCGGAATCGCGGCGGTCAGCGAGCACTTGCCGTAGCCGCACATGTCGTGCACGGCGGCCACGCGCGGAATATAGTTCGGATCACGGTCATACAGAGTTACATCGGTCATGTCTGTTCGAATCCCTTCACCATGTTGGCGGAATAATTCATTGGCGATGTTTGACTGTAGTCGTTCGTCATGTAAACCATGTAACCGGGCGGCAGGAAAATGAAACAGACGTCATCACCGAGCGGGCAAACCGTCTTGGTGACGGGTGGAACAAGCAATCATCACGGACACTTGAGCATGCGCGAAAGGCATGGCAGCGATATCACCGTGACCGCAGTCGACCTTGAAAGCGCATGCGTGCGGCCCGGCGTGTCGCGATAATTTCAACGACTTTTTCGTGACTTCTGACAGTCGCTCACGTCAATGATTCCAAGGCTTTATAAGCCTTATAGGCAAGTCCGATAACGTTCAGCTTGCGCCGCGCGGCCCAAGCGTCGTAACTTCATAACCAACACCTCGCCAACCGCCCGAACACGGCAGGCGGGTGCAAGGAAAAATCCTCGCGACCTAGCACAACCAAGGAGAATACCATGGCCGAGAACAACAAGAAGTACCGTTTTGAAACCCTGCAGCTGCACGTCGGCCAGGAGCAGGCCGACCCGGCCACCGACTCCCGCGCGGTGCCGATCTACCAGACCACCTCCTACGTCTTCCACAACTTCGACCACGCCGAGGCCCGCTTCGGACTGGCGGACCCGGGCAACATCTACGGCCGTCTGACCAACTCCACCCAGGGCGTGTTCGAAGACCGCATCGCGGCCCTCGAAGGCGGCACCGCAGGCCTGGCCGTCGCGTCCGGCGCGGCCGCCGTGGAATACGCGGTGCGCAACATCACCCAGTCCGGCGACCACATCGTCGCAGCCAAGAACGTGTACGGCGGCACCTTCAACCTGCTGCGCCACACCCTGCCGCGCGACGCATCACCACCACCTTCGTCTCCGCCGAGAACCCGCAGGAGTTCGAGGACGCCATCCAGGAGAACACCAAGCTCGTCTACTTCGAGACCTTCGGCAACCCGAACGCCGACCTGCCCGACTTCGAGGCCATCACCGCCATCGCCCACAAGCACCACCTGCCGGTGATCGTGGACAACACCTTCGCCTCCCCGTACCTGTTCCGCCCGCTGGAGCACGGCGCCGACGTCGTTGTGGAATCCGCCACCAAGTTCATCGGCGGCCACGGCACCACCCTCGGCGGCGTGATCGTGGAAGGCGGCAAGTTCAACTGGGCCGAAGTGCCGGGCAAGTTCCCGACCCTGACCGAGCCGGATCCGTCCTACCATGGCCTGAACTTCTATGAGGCCCTCGGCGGCGCCGCTTCGTGACCCGCGTGCGCGCCATCCTGCTGCGCGACACCGGCGCCACCCTGTCTCCATTCGCCGCCTTCCTGCTGCTGCAGGGCACCGAAACCCTGTCCCTGCGCGTCGAGCGCCACGTCCAGAACGCTCTGAAGGTCGTCGAGTACCTGCAGACCGTGCCGGAAGTCGAGTCCGTCTCCCACCCGTCCATCCCGGGCCGTCCGGATCACGACCTGTACGAGAAGTACTTCCCGAACGGAGCAGGCTCCATCTTCACCTTCGATATCAAGGGCGGAAAGGATGCGGCTCGCGTCTTCATCGACAATCTGCACCTGTTCTCTCTGCTGGCCAATGTGGCCGACGCAAAGTCCCTCGTCATCCACCGGCTTCCACTACGCACTCCCAGGAGACCCTGGAAGAGCTCGAGGACCAGGGCATTCACCAGGCACCATCCGCCTGTCCATCGGCACCGAGAACATCGAGGACATTCTCGATGACCTGAAGGGCGGCTTCGAGGCCCTTCGCGCTTCCGGCTTGGCCAAGTGAGGTCGACAGGAGGGTTGACGGCCCGATGAGAAGGGGCGCGATGCTAATGGGGTGCATCGCGAATCATCGAGCCGCATGGGGTGCCTTCCGTCCGATAACTTGACTCAAGGAGTAGAAAGCTCGCACTGACGTCATGCAGTGCGGGCTTTCTTGCGTCTGTATGCCTCACACTGTTTGCGCAGAGGCATGAATAGTGTGAGACCTGAGACGACATAATCCTCAAGGATGAGGGCCGGCGCGTGGCCGACCGCCCAATTCAGTCTGGCGCACGATGGGGCGCGCCGTTATTTCTTCATAAGTTGGAATCATCATCCGGGCATAAGGCCCGGCCCAATATGGAGAGGCATTATGAACGTGCAGAACCCGTCCGCATCGCGCGGCATCGTTATTCAGGCCGTCGACTTGGTCAAGAACTACGGCACCGGCAGCAATATGGTTCACGCCCTGCGCGGCGTGAACGTGAGTTTCGAACGCGGCAAATTCACCGCCATCATGGGCCCATCCGGTTCCGGCAAATCCACGCTGATGCACACGCTCGCCGGTCTCGACTCCGCCACTTCCGGCCATATCTTGTTCGGCGGCGCGACCTGACCCGCATGGACGACAAGCAGCTCACCTTGCTACGTCGCCACAAGATCGGCTTCATCTTCCAAAGCTTCAACCTGTTGCCCATGTTCACCGCAGAGCAGAACATCCTCATGCCGCTGACTTTGGCCGGTGATAAGCGACCGTGCCTGGTTCGATCTGCTCGTAGAAACCTTGGGACTCAAGCAACGGCTCAACCATCGTCCGAACGAGCTGTCCGGTGGCCAGCAGCAGCGCGTGGCCATCGCCCGCGCGCTGATTACCAAGCCGAAGCTGGTGTTCGCCGACGAGCCGACCGGCAACCTCGACTCCGTCTCCAGCGCCGAAGTGCTCGGCTTCCTGAAGCGTTCGGTCAACGAACTCGGACAGACCATCGTCATGGTCACGCATGATGCGGTCGCCGCGTCTTACGCCGACCGTGCGCTCGTGTTCGCCGACGGCCAGATCGCGGCGGACGTAAACAAGCCGACAGCAGACCAGATGAGTGAACTGCTGATGAAGGAACGCGAAGCCGCCACAATGAATGCGGCTTCCGCGAGACATTCCCGCTAAACGCACTGTAGAAGCATTCGAAGAAGGGAACAGAATCCACCATGTGGTCCATCACTTTGAAACTCATGCGAAAAACCAAGCGCATGCTCATACCCGCAGGCATCGCATCATGATCGGCACGGCGTTCATCGCCAGCACCTTCCTGTTCGGCAATGCATGAACGACTCCCTGACACGGCAGCTGACCGCCATGTTCGGAAACGCCAACTATGCGGTGAGCATCAACAGCTCCGACCTGAGCGATAAGGAACTCAACGAGGCGTATTCCAGCACTGTCGGCGACTTTCATCTCGACCAGATCGCCGGCATCGAAGGGGTTGGCGGCGTCCGTGCCTCGGTGGAAACCGGCGTCAGCGTTTCCAAGGGAGACAGCACCGTCAGCGGCGAGATCATTTCCACCGCGGCACAGAAGAACATGCTCCCCGTGAATATCACGGAAGGGGACCAGCCGAAGGATTCCAACGAAGTCGCGCTGCCGGAAGACATGGCGAAACAGTTGAACGTCGGCGTTGGAGACACTGTAAGCCTGACCTCCCGATATGCGGTAGGCGACGATGGCAAAGCCAAGGCGGACAACGTGCGCGTGGTAGGACTCACATCCGATCCGAACGGCGCCTACTCATACTATGGTGGTGCGATCGTAGGATCCAACAATCTGCTTGCCGCAATGCAGGGAGTGGACGATTTCAACGCCACCGGAACAACAATGGTGTATCTCGACCTTGCCTTGGATGGAAACAGCGTATCCGCAAAAACCATCAACGGTGTGAAAGCGTTGCTGCCAAAGCATTTCGATCTGATGTCACGACAGCAAATCAGTGACGAAAGCATCAAATCCTTAAGCGGCAACCAAACCAACATCGTCACCACATTCCTTATGTGCTTCGGCGTGCTTGCCATGTTCGTGGCGGCTCTGGTGATCGCCAACACGTTCCAAGTGCTCGTGGCGCAACGCCGCCGCACACTCGCCTTGCTACGCACCATCGGCGCAAAGAAAGGCCAACTGTATGGTTCCGTGCTGTTCGAAGCGGTGGTGCTCGGCTTCGTCGCATCCGTGCTTGGCGTGGTGCTGGGAAGCCTGCTCATGTGGGGCATGTGCGTCAGCGACATCATGCAAGAGGGTATGCGGTTCAACTTCTCCTGGCAAGCCGCCGTCGTACCTATTCTCTTCGGTATTGTGGTGACGGTGCTCGCATCCATGGGATCCGCACGTTCCGCCACCGCGGTAACGCCATTGGAGGCATTGCGCCCGATTGAACTGACCGACAACCATCGTTCCAGCCTTACGCGAGCCATAATCGGTATTCTGATGGTGGTGGTCGGTATCGCCATGGCCATATTCTCCATCTGGCAGGTGCAGGCCACCAACGGCGGCGAGGATGCGAGCGGCGATCAATTCACGATGATTCTGCTCATAGCCATCGCCGGTGCGCACTGGTGTTCCTCGGCATGGTGGTCACCGCGGTATTCTGGATGCCGACCCTCATGAAGGGCGTTGGAGCGTTGGCCTCGCTGACAGGTCCTTCCGCAACGGTTGCACACGCCAACATTCAGAAGAATCCGCGACGCATCGCAGCAACCGGTGCCGCTCTGCTCATCGGTGTCACCTTGGTCTCCACCATGCAACCGGTGCCGCTAGCGCCAAAGAGACTATGAATGGTGCGCTCGCCACCCGTTATAGCGTCGACATCGTGGCCATGGGCGATGACATCAGCCAGCAAATGGTCAAGGATGTATCTGACATCAACGGCGTGTCCGACACGTTGTATGCACCGGCGGTTTCCGTGACCTTGGAGAAAGCGGATGGAACCCAGCCTACGTCCGCATTGCTGGTCGGCGTGAAAAACATCGATCAGGTCAAGCAGGTCATGCGTGCCAACTTGGGTAACGCCTCCATCGACAGTGATAGCGTGCTCATGCCAACATACAATGCGCAAACCGGCAAGGAGCTGCAGTTCGCCAATGGCACGGCTGATTTCTCCACCGAATGGAACCAGGACGGCGACGCTACGCGTTCGCTGACATTGCAAGCAAACCAAGCCGATTACCGTCGCGTATCCGCACAGTATGGAGCTGTCGGATTCGTGGATGAAAGCCATTTCACCAATGGTGACCTTGACGCCGCCACCCATGTGTTGCTGGTCAAGGCAGATACTGACAAATCGGGAGTTTCCGTTGACGGCATCTACAACAACATGCAGGCCGCATTGGAGAAGAGCACTGATGCAACAGTGACCGGACCGATTGCCGAACGCATCGAATGGGCGAACATGATCGACTCCATGATGATGCTTCTGGTGGGGTTGATCGCCGTGGCCGTGCTCATCGCACTTGTCGGCGTAGCCAACACGCTGTCGCTGTCAGTGATCGAACGCACCCGAGAATCCGCACACTGCGTGCCATCGGCATGACTCGAGGCCAGTTGCGACGCTCCCTCGCGGTGGAAGCCCTGCTCATCTCGCTGGTATCCGGCATCTCGGGCGTACTACTTGGCACACTGTTCGGCTGGCTGGGCGCATACGTGGTGTTCAGCATGTACGGCAAAGTGGTGTTCCCGTTCGAATGGGGCATTAATGGCATCGTACTCGCCGTGGCAGCCGTGGCAGCACTGCTCGCCAGCGTATTCCCCGCACGCAGGGCAGTGAGCACGCCTCCTGTTGAGGCGCTCGCCGAAGCCTAAGCTTCATAGCAAACACAACGAAAAGGACTCCTGCCACAAACATGGTAGGAGCCCTTTTTGCGTATCATGCATACGCAAAACAACAAATCAATCAGACCAAATGGTTTTCATAGGCGAACACCACCGCCTGCACGCGGTCACGCGCATTGATTTTCGACAGAATGTGCGCCACATGCGTTTTCACCGTCGGCAGGCTGATGAAAAGCTTGTCGGCAATTTCCTGATTCGACAATCCATGCGCGATCTCAATAAGCACTTCGCGCTCGCGATCGGTCAGCTCGTCCAATTCCGGATCGGTATATGTTGAATCCGTAGCAGAAGTAGTTGCGGAATTTTCAGGCCTACCGACGTTCGTAGCCATGAAGTCGCCTTCCATCATTTTCTCGATAAGACGTTTCGTGGCGGACGGTGCGATAATCGCATTACCTTGAAAAACCGTGCGAATCGAATTCAGCAACGTTTCCGGTTCCGTATCTTTCAGCAGAAAACCGGAAGCTCCGGCAGTGATCGCAGCCATAACATATTCATCCAAATCGAATGTCGTCAGAATGATCACTTTGGTATGAGTGACTTCTGATTGCGTTCCATCGGCAGCAAAGCGATGCTGCAACGCACTGATCTGCCGAGTCGCCTCAATACCATCCATGCCGGGCATACGCACATCCATCAACACCACGTCAGGATGCAGCGTTTCCGCCAACGCCACAGCCTCTGCACCATCGCGAGCCTGCGCCGCAACCGTCATATCAGGCTGGGAGCCGATCACCATGGCGAAACCGGCGCGTACCAATTCCTGATCATCGGCAATGACCACACGAATCTTCTGTTCTTCACTCATACTCTCCACCTTATCGGCATTGTTCCGCTCACAGCGCGAAACAAACCCTTAAATCTCCCTGAAAAACTTGAATCGGCTATCGAGGCACGCGCTGCAGCTGCTCCTCCAATGGTGCTGCGGGCCTCAACTGCAGTTCGCTCGCACTACCGGCATGAGCGTCATCGCTGAAACCAGTCTCACGAAGCACGCCAAGCAATTCGCGCATACGCTTAAGCGCGGCGCGCCCCTGCTCGCCAATGGCTTTGAACGCTGCGGAAATCTCGTCGGCGGTAGTCTCTTTGCCTTGTGCTTCGGCGCTATCCAGCATGCGGATACCATCGACGGCTTGACTAATCACGCTGTTCAACGTGGCGGTGACTTCAGCCTGAATGCTGGCACTGATACGGTCACGTTCCATATTCGCCGCGAGAATACGCTGCTTCTCCTGCTCGGCCACCAGTGCCTCTTCGCGAGCCTGCAACACCAGTGCGTTTGAATCACTGGAACGCGCCCAACGTGCCCACGCCATGATGCCGGCGCACAGCATCAGCACTGCAACCGTATACATGACGCCGGTAAAGAATGCTGCACTACTACTTGACGTGGCTGAAACCGGTTTTGTTAAGCCCACGGAAGCGGCGATGGCGCCGAACAAGGTAGTGTATCCGTGTTGATCAGCTGCGATTTTCAAGCCCATCAGAGCTGAACAGGTGACAGCGGCAAGACCGGTCCAACGCCATGCGTGTTCACGCCCATACAATACGGCTGAATACAGCGCACACAGCGACGCTACGATATGTCCAACCTCAATCAATCCCAAAAAAACCAATTGCACAACCGACAATACGAACACAATAAGCGCGCAAGTCTCGGGGAACCTGCGTCGAAGAGCCAGTGCCAGCAAGCAGCATGCGGCGATCGCATGAGAGAGCTGCGCATCGCGTGAACTATCAAAAAAGAATGTAATCGACATGCGATTCAGCAGCATGACCAATACCACGGCACCAACGGAATCCATGAGCACATAATGGTGCTGCGTCCACGCGGAAACACGTTCCACCCAATTCAGCCCTCGCGAATTGGATGTATTTGCAAGTTCTACGGATTTCAGTTTCAGCGATGTGAGCAAATCATGCAGATTGGGTGCGGTGATGCGCAAGTGTTGCAGGGCGTTCGAACGATGGTCGCGACCGGTTGGTTG
>ENA-OQDE01000638-OQDE01000638.1-human-gut-metagenome-genome-assembly--contig:-NODE-638-length-19162-cov-2.794064_pt1 | contig 19162 bp, 24 predicted proteins | sample MGYA00242768_ERZ504595 | MGnify/ENA primary metagenome ERZ504595 (study PRJEB26092, sample SAMD00036307) | human gut metagenome | host: Homo sapiens | study: EMG produced TPA metagenomics assembly of...
TTCTATCACGGCACGAACGCCGAAAATCATTTCACTTTTATCTAACATCTGGTTGATTTACTATTTTACTATTTACTATTCACTATTTATCAGTTGCGGGCAAGCAGGGATTTGGCATTGCTAAGAGCAGCTTCGGTGAGAGTGGCACCACTAAGCATGTGAGCTATTTCCTCTACCCGTTCTTCGTCAGTGAGACGGCGGATATGGCTGTTGGTTTCCGTATCGCTATCTTTCTTGTATACCTTATAATGAGCACGCCCACGGGCAGCAATCTGCGGCAGGTGGGTGATACTGATTACCTGACGGTTGCGGTCGCCCATCTCCTGCATCATGTCCGCCATACGGTCGGCTATTTCACCGGAGACTCCGGTATCTATTTCATCAAATACGATAGTCGGCAGCTTGACGGCTCCGGCAATCATCGCCTTGATAGAAAGCATGACACGGGCGATTTCACCTCCTGAAGCTACAGAAGAGATATTCTGCAAGGTGCCGTTCTTATTGGCGGAAAACAGGAAGTTGACTGTATCTTCTCCTTGCAATCCCGGCTCTTTCTTCAGTCCCATTTCTATCTGGAAACGAACATTCGGCATTCCTAATGGAATCAACCGGGCAGCCAGCTGTTTTTCTACTTCACGAGCAGCTTTCGTACGGGCTTTGGTCAGCACTTCTGCCTGTTGTTTCACTTGTTTATATTGTTCCTCTTTGCGAGCAGTCAGTTCGGCGATACGCTCATCATAGGAAGTGATGTCCGACAATTTGCTGCGGTATTCATCCGTTAGCGCTATCAATTCATCAAGGTTTGTACCCGATGTTTCTGCTGTAAGGAATAAATCAGATTCAACGTTCATTCACTTCGTCCAGACGAACCGGATTGAATTCAAACGGAGTCACTTTGTAAAGAGACTTCGTGCGAAATATCTTTCAGTTCGATATAAGCGCTCTCCATACGTTCGGTAAGTTCCTTGGCCGGCTGATATACTCTTTGCAGATTATTCAGTGTATTCAGACTGTCTTTCAGATAAGAAAGCAAGCCACCTTCATCCGAAGCAAACGACTGCTCCACCCGGTAAAGTCCGGCTTTTATCTCTTCTGCATGACTTAATGTTTCAGCTTCCTGCTCCAGTTCTTCCTGTTCGCCTTCCACCAAACAGGCTTCTTCGAGCTGTTCGAGTTGGAAGCGGATATAATCTTCATCGGAGCGACTTTTCTCTGCCAGTGACACTAATTCAGCGAGTTCGCGATCTGTCTGTTTCCATTCGTCATAACACAGATGATATTTCGCCAATGCAGCGTCATTATGCGCCAGAATATCAAGCACATTCAACTGAAATCCTTCTTTATTAAGCAGCAGATTCTGATGTTGCGAATGTACATCTATCAGCTGTTCGCCCAGCTCTTTCACTTGTGCCAACGAAGCAGGAGTATCGTTGATGAATGCCCGGCTCTTACCGGAAGACTGCACTTCACGACGCAAAATGCACTCTTCATCATATTCCAACTCGTTTTCTTCGAAAAACGGACGCATACCATAGGCAGATATATCGAAACGTGCCTCTATGATACATTTGGAAGCTCCGTGGCGAATCGCTTTCACATCGGCACGCTGTCCTAACAGGAGTCCGATAGCTCCCAGAATAATTGATTTTCCGGCTCCCGTTTCACCTGTTATAACGGAAAAGCCTGTTTCAAAACTGATATCCAGTTTTTCTATCAATGCGTAATTCTGAATGTATAGTGAACGTAACACCTTCTATTTTAATTAAAGATTAAAAATTAAAAACCGGAAGACAGAGTGGCTACCAGACGGTCGATGATGTCTTGGGCTACTTCCGTCTTCGGCTTCAGAGGATAGTCTGTACGACCTTTCCTGTCGATGATACTTATTTTATTGGTATCATGGCGAAAACCGGCTCCAGCATCATTCAACGAATTGAGCACAATAAAGTCGAAGTTTTTGCGTTCGAGCTTTCCTTCGGCATTCTGCTGCTCATTATTGGTTTCGAGGGCAAAGCCAACCAATAACTGATTTTTCCCTTTCAGTGCTCCTAAATTGGCAGCGATGTCTTGTGTTGCCTGAAGATGGAGGGTTAGTTCCTCTTCTTTCTCCCGCTTAATCTTCTTGTCGGCCACTGTTTCCGGACGGTAGTCGCTACTGCCGCACAAAGAATACCTGCATCAGCATCTGGAAAATAGATCTGTGAAGCCGCATACATTTCTTCTGCTGATTCCACATCTACACGCCGGATACGGGAATGTTTCGTTTTGAGCTGCACAGGACCTGTTATCAATGTCACCTGCGCTCCGCGACGGCACATTCTTCTGCCAACGCAAATCCCATCTTTCCGGAAGAATAATTGCCTATGAAACGCACCGGGTCAATTTTTTCGTAAGTCGGTCCGGCTGTAATCATCACTTTCTTCCCGGATAGTTCGTCACTCGAAGCGAAGAATTCATCCAATACCCGGATGATGTTTTCCGGCTCTTCCATACGTCCCTTTCCTACCAAGTGGCTGGCTAATTCTCCTGTTCCCGGCTCGATAATGTGATTACCGTAGGAACGCAGTATATCCAGATTTTTCTGGGTGGCGGGATGGGCAAACATATCGAGGTCCATTGCCGGAGCAACAAACACGGGAGCTTTTGCCGAAAGATAAGTTGTTATGAGCATATTGTCGGCTATTCCATTGGCCATTTTACCGATAGTAGAGGCAGTGCAGGTGCAATCAATACAGCATCCGCCACAATCCGAGATCGACGTGGCTATTCCACGTTCCGTCACGCTGGGCAAAAAACTCACTGATGACCGGTTTGCTGGTCAAAGCCGAAAGAGTGATGGGAGTAATAAATTCTTTTCCCGCCGGAGTAATTACGACTTGCACTTCCGCTCCCTGTTTTATCAGTCCGCGAATGATATAGCACGCCTTGTACGCGGCAATACTGCCGGTAATTCCAAGAATTATTTTTTTTCCTTTTAGCATTATTTTGTAATCAAATTACTCATTTCACGCAAACGGATTTTTGTCAATGCCGCCTTAGTGTTCAACGTGAAATCACTATTCAAAATCCAACTGTAATATCCGGGATCTTTCTTCAAAACCTCGGCTACAGACATTCCTTTATATTTTCCGAAGTTGAACACTTCCACCCCATTATCATCGTACACCATGCGTCCGGCAAAGTCTACATTCTTGCTGAAACTTGAATAATCTGCCAGGAACGCAATATCATTCTGAAGATCGGAGTAACGGTCGAGCTGTGCTTTCAGCACTTCGTAAGTGGCCCGTGTATCTGCTTCGGCAGTGTGTGCATCTTCCAGATTCTTGTCGCAATAGAATTTATAGGCAGCAGACAGGGTGCGTTGTTCCATTTTGTGGAAGATCACCTGTACGTCTACAAATTTGCGTTTCGTCATATCAATGTCCACTCCGGCGCGAAGGAACTCTTCAGCAAGGACAGGAATATCAAAACGATTGGAATTAAATCCTGCCAAATCGCAACCTTCAATGTCCCTGGCTATGTTTTTCGCCACTTCTTTGAAAGTAGGGCAATCGACTACGTCGCATCATAAATGCCATGTATAGCAGAAGATGCTTCCGGGATATGCATTTCAGGATTGATACGTAATGTTTTTGCTTCTTCATTTCCATTCGGATATACTTTCAGATAGCAGATTTCAACAATTCGGTCTGTGTTGATATTGGTTCCGGTTGTTTCTAAATCAAAAAAAACAATGGGATTTTTCAGGTTTAATTTCATTTCTAATTATTTTTTCCACCACAGAGTAACACAGAGTTCCACAGAGTGTTTTATGTATTTATTGCTCTGTAGAACTCTGTGTTATTTTGCGGTGATTACTATTAATCATTTAGCATCATCGGCATCAGCAGCATCAGCAGGTCTTCGTTTTCTTCCTGCTCTACCGGGATGATTACTCCGGCACGTGAAGGATCTGCGAGTTCGATGACTACTTCGTCTGCTGAAATATTGTTCAGGATATCGATGAGGAATGTCGATTTGAAACCGATGCTCATTGCTGCACCTGCATACTGGCAAACTTGTGTTTCTTCGGCAGAAGTAGAGAAGTCAATATCTTGTGCGGAAATCACAATCTGGTTTTCCTGCATACGGAGTTTAATCAAACTGCTTGCCTGCGACGAGAAAATAGACACACGACGCAAAGCTCCTACCAACTGTTGACGGTCTACGGTCACTTTGTGCGGGTTGTTCTGCGGAATTACCGAGTTGTAGTTCGGGTAACGTCCTTCAATCAGGCGGCAAACCATCCGGTAGCTTTCGAGCATGAATACAGCATTGCGTTCATCGAATTCGATCGTCACTGTGCCTTGTTCTTTCGGCAAAAGATTCTTAAGCAAAGTAGCCGGTTTCTTTGGAAGGATGAAGCTGCACGCTCGTTACCTTTGGCTGCCAATGTCTTGCAACGCACCAGTTATGACCGTCTGAAGCAACCATTGTGATGTCTTCTGTGGTAATATCGAAATAAATACCGTTCATCACCGGACGAAGTTCGTCATCGGCAGTAGCAAATACCGAACGGTTGATACCTCCCAGAAGTACACTTGCCTCCATTTCTACACGGACTGCATTATCACCCAGTGTAGCCGATTGCGGGAATTCATCCGCATTCTGCCCCATCAGGCTGTATTTTCCGTTCTGGTACTGCACTGTTATTTCATAATTATCCGGATTGATTTCAAATGTAAGTGGTTGTTCCGGGATTTCTTTCAGTGCATCAAGCAATGTTTTCGCTACTACGGCAAAACGCCCGTTTGTATCGCTTTCATTCACTTCTACGGTAGTCACCATCGTTGTTTCACTGTCGGATACAGTCACAGACAATGTTCCGTCTTCCAATTCGAAGAGGAAACAATCGAGAATTGGCAGCGCATTTTTTGAATTAATCACACGGCTGATGGCCTGTAAATGGCTGGAAAGAGCAGTACTTGAAACGATAAATTTCATATATTTTCGTGTATTTAAGTTTTAAATGTTCTATCGCACAAAGTTACGAAAAAAGATTTGGGCTGCCCAATAAAACAAAAGAAAAAAACAGGCATTGTGTGAGGGATATTACTAAAAAATTGTAACTTCGCCCCAGAATTTAAAATTATCGCAATGGAATTTACAGGAAAAATCATCGCTATCCTCCAGCCAAAGGAGGAGTTTCAAAAGCTACCGGCAACGAGTGGAAAGCGCAAGAGTTTGTTATCGAAAGTCACGACCAATATCCACGCAAAATGTGCTTCGAAGTATTTGGGGCAGATAAAATAGATCAGTTCAACATTCAAATGGGCGAAGAACTGACTGTTTCATTCGACATCGATTCTAACCAATGGCAAGACCGCTGGTTCAACAGAATCCGTGCATGGAAAGTAGAACGTGTCAGCGTAGGTGCCCCAATGGCTACAGGCGGTTCCGTTCCTCCCGCAGCTCCGTCGGCAATGCCGGAATTACTCCGGGCGACGCAAAAGACGATCTGCCATTCTAAACCGAAAGTCATTCGTCGGACGAATAAGCATAAAAAACTCCCCGATAGAATTTAATTCTGTCGGGAGTTTTTTTTATAGAATGATTGTATATAAACCACGATTTTTATTCTGATTTATATTTCAAAACAATATTGGGATATACTACTCCATCGGTACAGGCAAACTGGACAAAGAGTGTAAAATTACGGAAAAAGTCTGCATTGCGCAGGAAGAAATCCGGTACGAAACGGACGTGATTTTCCGATTGCCGGAACACGTGATCGAAATCCGCCATCAGCATAAAATGATATGAATCAGACAGGTGATCCATACCCGTCTGATAAGCCATTGCCCCATTAAGCACTTCCCCTTTATCCAGTTGGCGAATATAATGCGACAGGCTATCCTCATCCGGAGCGAGTAACAAACGTCCGCCATAAAATGCTGCATACACATCCAAAGTCGGTTCAACAAAACTGGTCAGTTGTTTAAACAATGTTGTTTGAGGCAACCGATAGACCAAGTATGCCTTATTTACAGTATAACAAAAAGTAATACGGGGAGTTTTTCTTCCTTCATCTGCCGGAGCAGTATTGACAAAGGCACGAAGCATCCTTTCAGCTTCCGTCACATCTGCCACAGACAGGCTCAAGACTGCCGCTGCATCCTGCAACGTATCTTCACGCTGGAAGAGACAGGCAACCAGGTCTTGCCCGGCATTTCCATCAGATAGCGGGAAAATTCCTTATCTCTATTCTGCACTTCACTCGTGCGGACTGCCCCGTTCTGCTCCTGCGCATTTCCATAAGAAAGTAAAGACGCCCAGTCCGTAATCCCCTGTCTGCTAAAATAGAAAGCAGTGGAGGCAGTGCTTCACCCGGGAAGCCTTTGACTGATTGCTGCTGGCGAAGTTGTTTTATAAATGCAAAGCAAGTATCTGCATCATGAGTAATGCCGGAGAAATAGATAAAATCATCTTTCATCTTCATGTCAAATTCCGTCCATCCCATCATCCCTTTCATACGGGTATAGATTGTGGCGGCCGCTACACTTTTTTCGGAGCACGCACTCCTGTAAAGGTCGGATCATCCGCCAATGATTTGTCACTCTTATATGCATCAATAACGTTTTCAATCAGTTTTTTCTGAAAACTTAACGCCATAAAATCAGACGTCAGATAGCAGGCTAGAAAATCACCATCTGCCATCGGGTAAATGATTATTTCCTCTCCTTTGTAAACAAACGTTTTCGGTGGATAAAGCGAAGATATATATTTACGCACAAACCTGTTCACCAATTCCTTATCCCCATTTCCCAATCTGCAATAAAGTACCTGGTTCCGTTCGTTATCCGGTTCGTGGAAACTAATCAGCATCTGATTCATTTGCCGACTCAAGCCATGGGGAGTATCTTCCGAGAGGGCATAAAGGCTTTGTTTCAGATAAGAAAAAAGTTTGGATACATAAAGATATTGCTGATTTTTACTACAAGTCAGATCATCGACCTCCGCTACAAACTCGAGCACATCATCGGTAACAAATACGGCTGAAGTGGTGGATGGAACCAGTTCATAAAGATCAAAATCTTTCTGCCCTTCGGCCGCCGACAGTCTAAAAAAAGAGTACAATGCGAAACCTGAGCACAAAGTACAACAGAAGACGTGATCGCTATTTTCACTATCGTACGAAGTTTCATAATATTCGCTGTTTATCGGCTAGGTGCAAAAATAATAATTTCTACAAAGAAAACAAAACTTTTGCTAAAAATTTCACCGATAATCAAAGATAGATATCCAATCCGTCGAATGCCAGGTGAATATTTTCCGGAAGGCTCTTTTCAACCTCCGCATGCAAGCCCATATCATGACTCATGTGTATAAAGTACGTCTTCTTTGCCTGAATGCGCTGCGCCACTGCCAATGCTTCTTCCAAATTCTGATGAGTAGGATGCGTGGCAATCCGAAGTGCATTCACTACCAAAACATCTATTCCCGCCAATTGTTCATAGGATTCTTCGGGCATGGTCAGCATATCAGTGATATAACCTAATTGCCCGATACGATATCCCAGATAGGCAATCGGCCATGCATCACACGTAAAGGAAGCACCTCCGTGTGGTTAACTGAAAAAGCCTGTCCCACCGAGATTTCCTGCAAAGGAATGTCGGGAACTCCCGGATAACGATGGTCAACAAAACAATAGGGCATACGCAAGCGCAAGCCTTGTGCCACATAATTTTCCGCATAAATAGGCACTGAACCAAATCGGCAAAACGGACGCAAATCGTCCAACCCGCCACATGGTCATAATGTTCATGCGTAATGAGCACACCATCTATCTTCTCAAAAGGAAGACGCAATACCTGTGTCCGGAAATCCGGACCGCAATCTATCAAAATTCGCGCATCATCTGTCTCAACAATAGCAGATGCACGCAATCGGTTATCTTTCGGATCGGTAGAAGTACAAACCGGACATGTACAGCCGATTTGGGGTACTCCCGTCGATGTTCCACTTCCAATGATTCTTACTTTCACTTGTTACTTCTCAATTTATTAAGTTAACTTCCGGGTGGATATCAATGCCAAACTTCTCATGAACAGAGGCTCGGACTGCATCTGAAAGCGCAAGAATATCGCTACCTTTTGCTCCACCAAGATTCACTAACACCAGCGCTTGTTTATCATGTACGGCAGCCGGACCTAAGGCCTTACCTTTCCAGCCGCATTGGTCGATCATCCATCCTGCCGGAATTTTCACCCGACCGTCTGCCAGCTCATAGTAAGGTATCCGGGATATTCCTGCTGCAGGCTTCCAGTTTTTCTTTCGGAACAATGGGATTCATAAAGAAACTACCGGCATTACCCATTACCTTCGGATCGGGCAACTTGCTCTCACGAATATCAATTATCACTTTCCGTACAACAGAAAGCGTCAATGCCGGATATTTTTCAAGCTCCTGACGAATGGTTCCATAATCTAACGTATAATGTTCTTTTTTACTAAGTCGGAAACGGACATAGGTGACAAAAGCCGACTTGTTTTCCGGGCGTTTAAAGATACTGTTGCGGTAGGTATATCCACACTCTTCCACCGAATAAACGCGTTCTTCAGCTTGAATGTTCACCGTTTCCACAGCTGTTATCAGATCTTTCACTTCAACGCCATAAGCTCCGATGTTCTGTACCGCGCTCGCTCCGACCTCACCGGGGATGAGCGACAGGTTCTCCGTTCCATACCATCCATGTTCTACGCAATATGCAACGAAGTCATCCCATACTACTCCCGCTCCCACTCGTACCGACACAGAGTGTTCATCTTCCCCCGTCACTTCGATTCCTTCAATGCGGGAATGGAGTATCAACCCGTCGTAATCTTTGGTAAACAGCAGGTTACTGCCGCCACCAATATGCAAAAAAGGTGTCACAATGGCACCTTGCACAATCAGCTTCTTCAGTTCTTCAACCGAAGAATATTCTAAAAAACGAGCGGCACTGACATCGATGCCGAATGTATTGTAGGGCAAAAGAGAATACATATATTTTTAGTTATAAGTTATACTGTTATAGTGCATCTTAACCTGTATCAGATACTTGTATCTTCAAACTTATACAATTCCCATTCTCCGGCTTTCCGGCGGAAATAAAGGATATTGGAAAAACCATTTCCGATACCTTTCAACGCCAGGATTTTCGTGGGCGAATCATCGTCATTCCGCTGTCCGTAATTAATATTAGAAAGGCGGTCGACAGGAAGTACCGGTTTGAAGGCGAACCACTGATTAAGATCGAGGGTTGTCTCCAAAATGGAGAAATCATCGTCCGGATCACTGGTTACAAAAGCCAACGGCTCCCGCACACGCTGACTCTGAAAAAGACTATCCGTTGCAAAATGTCCGAAAACTCAACAAAGTTTCATTATCACTTTGTTCAATGGGCCGCAAGTTGATTGCCTCCAGTATCCATGCACCTTTGATACGTTCAAAATAGTATCTTTTCACCATTCGTGTTTTCACGAACATCCACTCTACCTGCACAGAAGTGAGGGAGGTATCTCCTACTAGATCCATGTCTTCTTCTCTATCAAACAGCAGTGTATAATAATGCTGCTTGGGTAAACAAGTCGTCATGCTTCCAGTTGAGTTCCTCGATGTTTGACTTCTTATCTCCATTGTAGTAGGGCAATGGAAATTTCACACGCTGACGCTGTAACACATCATCGGAAGCAAAATTGTAAATAAAATCATCGAAAGATTCATCCGCCTGTATAGGCTGCGGATCTTCCGGCGATTTATCATGGTGGCTAGAATCGGCTATCTGCCGGACTGAATCCACCTCTTTAGTAATAGATGCGAAGGGGTCAATATTTGTTTTCTTGTTTCCACAAGAGCTCAATATACCGAGCAGTATGACCCTGCAATTAGTTTTTTCATTATTTCAGTTTCTCTCTTAACTTTTCAAGCATATCCACCGTCATGCTTTCCAATTGTAGGCCGGCTTCCATCCCCACTCTTCACGAGCACAGGTATCATCCAGACTATCGGGCCAGCTATCGGCTATGCGCTGCTTCAAAGGATCTATATCATAAATCATCTCAAACTGCGGCACATGCTTCTTGATAGCTTGATATATCGTTTCCGGATCGAAACTCATGGAAGCGATATTGAAGCATTGCGATGTATCAATCTTGCCGGATCAGCTTCCATCAGTGTGATTGCTGCATTCAGCGCATCCGGCATGTACATCATATCCATTAAAGTGCCTTGCTTAATGGGGCACACAAACTTTTCTCCTTTCACTGCCGAGTAGTAAATATCGACAGCATAATCGGTCGTACCTCCTCCCGGAGGGGTCACATTCGAAATAATGCCCGGAAAACGGACAGCACGAGTATCGACACCGTATTTATTAAAATAGTAATCACTCAACAACTCTGTCGTTACTTTAGTGACTCCATACATGGTACGGGGACGTTGAATGGTGTCCTGCGGTGTTTTCGTGTGAGGCGTACTAGCGCCAAACGAACCGATAGAACTCGGAGTAAACACCGCGCACCCTTGTTCACGTGCCACTTCCAGCACATTCCACAATCCATCGATGCCTATTTTCCAAGCCAGCTTGGGTTTCGACTCGGCAACTACGGACAACAGAGCAGCCAAGTTATAAATCGTATCGATATGATACTCTTTTACTACAGATGCAATCGCCTCGCCGTCCGTTACATCAGCAATAGCCGACGGTCCCGACTCCTTTAATTCCCCTTTAGGTTCTGCACCCGGAATATAACCAGCTACTACATTTGCATTTCCGTAACGTTTACGTAGCTCCATCGTTAGCTCCGACCCTATCTGTCCGGTAGCTCCAATAATCAAAATGTGTTCCATTTTTTCTTCTGACTTAGAATATCAAGCTTAAATAGTGCGCAAAGTAAGCACTTTTTTTCAGATTTTAATCAAAAAGACATTGTTATTCCAAGAAAAATTGTGTCCTTTGCAATATAACTTAATCACCCAAACACTATGTACGGTAAAATGCAAGAATATCTCCGCCAAACATTGGCTGAAATCAAGGAAGCCGGACTTTATAAAGAAGAACGACTGATTGAAAGTGCGCAGCAAGCTGCCATCACTGTAAAAGGTAAGGAAGTATTAAACTTCTGCGCAAACAACTATCTAGGATTGTCCAATCATCCCCGATTAATCAAGGCTTCGCAGGAAATGATGAACAACCGTGGATACGGAATGTCGTCCGTCCGTTTCATTTGTGGAACACAAGATATACACAAAGAACTGGAAGCTGCCATCTCGGACTATTTCCAGACTGAAGACACGATTCTGTATGCTGCCTGCTTCGATGCTAACGGCGGTGTATTCGAACCACTTTTCTCTGAAGAGGATGCCATTATCTCGGACTCGCTAAACCATGCTTCTATCATTGACGGGGTACGTCTTTGCAAAGCGAAACGTTACCGTTATGCCAATGCTGACATGAAAGACTTGGAAAGATGTCTGCAAGAAGCGCAGGCGCAACGTTTCCGTATTGTTGTTACGGACGGTGTGTTCTCAATGGATGGCAATGTAGCTCCGATGGATCAGATTTGTGATCTTGCCGAGAAATACGATGCGTTAGTAATGGTGGACGAGTCTCACTCTGCCGGTGTGGTAGGTGCCACTGGTCATGGCGTAAGCGAGTTGTATAAGACTCACGGACGTGTAGATATTTATACCGGAACGTTGGGTAAGGCTTTCGGCGGTGCACTGGGAGGATTTACCACCGGACGTAAAGAAATCATTGATTTGCTCCGTCAACGCAGTCGCCCGTATTTGTTCTCCAACTCATTGGCTCCAGGTATCATCGGTGCAAGTCTTGAAGTTTTCAAGATGCTGAAAGAGAGCAATGCCCTGCATGACAAGTTGGTTGAAAATGTAAACTATTTCCGTGATAAGATGACGGCTGCCGGATTTGATATTAAACCGACGCAAAGTGCTATTTGTGCGGTAATGCTGTATGATGCGAAACTGTCTCAAATTTATGCTGCACGTATGCAGGAAGAAGGAATCTATGTGACAGGTTTCTACTATCCGGTAGTGCCGAAAGATCAGGCCCGCATCCGTGTACAGATTTCTGCAGGACACGAAAAAGCACATCTTGACAAGTGTATCGCTGCCTTTATCAAGGTAGGTAAAGAGCTCAACGTATTGAAAGCGGAATAACTCCGAAGCAAGGTTTCCTTGCGGAATCTATATTTTAGGCGCGGATTACACGGATCACACAGATTTCACGTATCTTACACAGTTGCTTTATAACAAGCTTCATTCTAAAAAACGTATAATACGTGAAATCTATGTAATCTGCACCTAAATTCTCTTTTATAAAATGAATTTTGAACCGCTGACTACAAAAAATAGATTATGGAAGAACTGACCCTCACTACTCCTGCCCTACTTTTCTCGGCAGTTTCATTGATTTTGTTGGCTTACACCAACCGTTTCTTATCGTATGCCCAACTTGTGCGCCAACTGCGTGACCGCTACGTGGAGAACCCTTCGGATATCACTGAAGCTCAAATCGAGAATTTACGGAAACGGTTGAACCTGACCCGTACAATGCAAGGACTGGGTATTGCAAGTCTTTTTCTTTGCGTAGTCAGTATGTTTCTTATTTATATCGGACTGCAATTATTTTCTGCTTACGTATTCGGACTGGCACTGATTCTGTGATAGCCTCTCTAGGCGTATCTTTCCGCGAAATACAGATTTCCACCCGTTCACTGGAGATTTACTTGGGAACGATGGAGAAAGGGAAAACAAAAATAACACGGTTGACAATCCCTCCTATTAAGTTTTATCAAGACACTACCCGGCAAGGAGGATGACCGTAAAGCGACTTCCCTTGCTACTTCGGATTTGAGTTCAATCCTTCCACCCAGTTTTTCTATAATTACCTGACAAATAGAAAGCCCCAATCCTGCTCCCTGTGAAAATTCGTTCTGTTTGTAGAAACGGCTGAAAATCATCCGTTGTTCTTCGCGTGGAATACCTCTCCCAGTATCTTCTACATAAATCCGCACATGCCCCTCATCCGGCAGATAAATATACCCTAATTTGATATATCCGGTTTCCGTAAATTTACTGGCGTTATTCAAGAAATTTGTTAGAACTTGTATCAAGCGCTCTCTATCCACATTAATTTCCAAAGGTATATTATCCACTTCTTTCAGGAATTCCAGGCGTGGAGCAATCAATACCTGGTGAGTCATATAAATGTCATCAATCAGCTCTCTCACCCTACATTTCTTAAACGAGAAAGACATATAGCCTGATTCGATACGAGAAAGCTCCAGAATATCGTTAATCAATTTGAGCAGCAACTCGCTGTTCTTATTAATAGTGCCGATGTATTCTTCGCGTTCTACGGAACTCAATCCATCTTCCAATGCCAGAATATTAGCAAAGCCAACAATCGAATTAAGTGGAGTACGTATCTCATGGCTCATATTTGCCAGGAATGATTGTTTCAATTCTGCCTTTTCAGCGAGTAAGCGTGCAGCTTCCAGTTCCTCCTCACGATCTTTTATATCTTGTATGTTGAGCAGCAAACCTGCTGTTTTATATTCACCACCCGAAAGCTGTTTAGTAGTATAACGAAACTCCCACCACTGATAGCCTTTACCGTCGAAGTTACAAAGCTCCTGCACAATTTTTTTATGAGCACTTTTCAGATTTCGCCAGTTGAACTTCACTCCCTCCCAATGATCGGATGAATAAAGCTCATGAATTCCTTAAACGAAGTTGTCTAGGATTTAACCCTTGCGACGCCAGAATGCATCTTCAAAAACAAAACAACCCTTATCCAATCTCCAAGCATACGTCATTCCACCCTCAATGGCTAATGACAATGTTTCTTTTTCATCAGCCAATGCTATAAGAGCCTGTTTTTTCCTCATCTGTTCCCGAAGATATAGCCACCAAAGAGAAGCAAAAAGTAAAATCAGGAAAAGAACAAATGAAGCGACTAAGGCTCCCCACAAAAACGGATATTCATCTCTGAACGGAATATTGATAATACGATAGTTAGCAGGAATACTTTCCTTACTCAAACCAATTTGCGTCATTGTATTCCAGTCTACGACATACTCTTTCCGGCTTTCAACAATGGGTATATCCGAGGGGCTTGCGCCATGCAATATGCGAACGGCAGTTTTCACCTCTTCTTCTACCTGAATAGGCAGCGAAGTGATGTATCCACCCAACAACTTCTCACCAAACCCAAAGGCTTCATTGATGGCTGTCAGACTAGGACTACCACAGATACTCCCAATATTAATAGTGGTGTAATCACGTTTCAACTGGATATAACATTGATCGCGGTAACTCCTGTTCAAAACCCACATAAAAGTAGCATCCGAATGGTTTCTGGCATTACGCAAAGGAATAGCCATGAAACGGGTATAGCCTTCTTCCTGTGCCAAACGTATCTGTTCTTCAGGAGAAAGCTCGGGATTATCTATGAATCCGGTCACTTTATGTCCTTTAAACTGTTCCTTTGCATCTCTTCTGATTTGTCTGTCGATATAGGTAGTATCGAGCATGGTAAACAAACGAACGTGCTCACCGAAAAGCTCTTTTGCCACACTGATATTCTCATTAAAGCTATCTTGTCATGGAAGCCTGTCACGTTGGGATGATGTTTCAGTAATCCCCAATTCGGATAATTGACACCACCAAAAACCACAGGCACTTCTTTCGCCAACTGAATTCCGCATTTCATCAATGAATAAGTAGCCTGGTCTTCATTCACCAGAATCACTTCCGGCCGCCAGTCTCTCGATACGGAATCAACCAGAAAGCGCATCCGTTCGAGTTCCGGTTCTTCCCAGTAGGATTCACAGTCTAAATAAACGGTACGAATATCAGCATCAATTTTCTCTTTTTCAAATTGCCCCGCTATCATCCGGTTAAATTCCGGATAAGCCGCATAAGTCTCCTCATAAGAGTGGATAACCAGAATACGCCGTTCTTCTTTTTGAGAACAACTACTCACCCCCAAAAAGAGCAATAAAAATACAGGGAGCAATCTAAAAATTCCTCTATTCACACCATTCATTTATAATAATCGGGATTAATTTTTCTCTGACTCGTAATACAAAGGTAGTTTATTTTGAACATATAAGCCTAATAAGTGAAAAAAAGAAGCTGTCTGAACAGAAATTCAGGCAGCTTCTATCTATATAAAGAACTATTTTTTCAGAGTAGCATCATTAACGCTGTCCCAATTGTGAGTCTACAAAGAAAATTCCGGTATCACCAGCTTTCTTGATCTTGTCAACAATGCCTTGTGCTGTAGCTTCTTCTTCTACTTGTTCGCGAACAAATCCCCACAAGAAATCCTGTGTTGCTTTATCCTTTTCAGCAGCAGCTACGTCTACCAGCTTGTCTACCAATTGAGAAACATGACATTCATGTTTGTATACGTGTTCGAATACCTCCAGAGGAGTACCCCATCCGTTAGGAACAACATCTATTTTATCTACTTTAGCAGTTCCTCCACGTTTGATGATATAATCTGCCATTGCATAAGCGTGTCCCATTTCTTCCTGGGATTGCTTTTTCATCCAATGAGCAAAACCGCTGAAACCTTCTTTCTCAAAATAGAAAGACATTGCTAGATACAGGTTAGCAGACCACATTTCAGCAGTAATCTGTTCGTTAATTGCATTCTGTAATTTTTCTGAAATCATAATCGTATTTTTTATTAAGTTGTTAATGTAGTTTCTTTTTGAACTCATTACAAAAATAACAAGCTTTCAGTTAAAATTGTTCCATGCACCCTATATTTTTAAACTACATTCACATTTTGATTGTAGCGGTTCATTTTTTACTTACACCAGTTCGTCGGAAGTATATCCTTTCGGCAGTTCACGACAGTTGTATCCGGAAGCCATTATTTCACCATAAGCACCAGCAGAGCGAAGGGCTATCAAGTCACCACGCTTCACTTTGTTCAGGTCAATTGCTTTTCCGAAAACATCCGACGATTCACAGATCGGTCCTACTACATCGTATGCCTCCAATGGTTCTTCGGAAGTAATATTTTCCATTTTATGGAATGCCTGATACAGAGCCGGACGGATAAGATCGGTCATACCTGCATCCAGGATGGCAAATTTCTTCCGTGTGCCTTGTTTTACATACAAAACCTTAGAGATTAAGGAACCGCACTGTCCTACAACTGCACGTCCCAATTCAAAATGCAAGGTCTGATAAGGACGCAATTTCAATTGTCCGGCATAGGTAGCAAAGTAATCCTTGAAGTTCGGAATAGCCTGACGGTTGGGATGTCCGTAGTCAATTCCCAAACCACCTCCTACATTAATGTGTTCTACCAGAATTCTGCGAGCTTCCAATTTATCCTGCAATTCATTGACACGATTACAGAGAGCTACAAAATCGCCCATATCCAGAATCTGTGAACCAATGTGGAAATGAAGCCCGATAAACTTTACGTTTTTCATCTCCTGCGCCACATCTATCACCTTGTCCATATCCTGCATGCTGATACCGAATTTATTTTCTGCCAAACCGGTAGTGATATTTGCGTGAGTATGTGCGCCTACATCCGGATTGATACGAAAAGCAACATTAGCCACCTTATTTTGAGCAGCGGCCAATTCATTGATTACTTCCAGTTCGGGAATAGACTCTACATTGAAACAGAAGATGCCGTACTCCAGCCCGAGATTGATTTCCCAGTCTGCTTTACCTACTCCTGCAAAAACAACTTTATTGGCCGGAAATCCTGCACGGATAGCGGCACGAATTTCTCCACCGCTCACACAGTCGGCTCCCATTCCGCTCTCACGGATGATGGTAAGTACTTTCGGGTTGGCATTTGCTTTGACAGCGTAATGCACTGAATAATTAGGATATTTGGCAACCTCATGGTTAATAGCGACAATGTATCGCGCAGCACTTTGGTATCGTAATAATAGAAAGGCGTCTGCAAAGTGCGGAATTTATCGATTGGAAATATTCCCTTCATAATTCGAAAAACTTGTTTAGTTGGTTAAAAAAGAGCGCTTTTATCAGTTCGGTAAAAGCGCTCGTATTATTTGTGGAATTATTTGCCGTTGAAAAGCATATCGCTCAACGATTGTAAAGCTACTTTCTTATCACACTCCCGAATGAGGAAGGAGATGTTATAGTTACTTCCTCCAAACGAGATCATTCGCACCGGTATATCGCGCATCGCATCGAGTGCTTTTGCTTCAAAACCGACATTTTCCCATTCAAGGTCACCTACAACGCAGATGATACACATTTCTTTATCAACGGTTACTGTTCCGTATTTCTTCAGGTCGTCCAGAATCTCATTAAGATGTTTCGTGTTATCTATCGTAACAGATACACCGACTTCTGACGTACAGATCATATCGATAGATGTCTGATAGCTTTCGAAGATTTCGAACACCTTACGCAAGAAACCATGAGCCAATAACATACGGCTGGATTTAATCTTAATAGCAGTGATGTTATCTTTTGCAGCTACTGCCTTAATCTTGCCTTTTTCCGTATCGTTAGAATCAGTGTGCCCGGAGCCTCCGGATCCATTGTGTTCAACAAGCGGACAGGGATATTGGCATATTTAGCGGCTGGATACAAGTAGGGTGCAGAATCTTTGCACCGAAGTAAGCCAACTCGGCTGCTTCTTCGAAGTGCAGCTGGCGTACCGGAGCGGTCTTGTCAACAATACGCGGGTCGTTATTGTGCATACCGTCGATATCTGTCCAGATCTGGATTTCGGAAGCGTTCACTGCTGCTCCGATCAGAGAAGCGGTGTAGTCGCTACCACCACGTTGCAGGTTGTCTATCTCACCGTAAGCATTGCGGCAGATGAAACCTTGCGTAATGTAGATTTCCGTATCCGGATAAAGATCCAATTGAGCACGCAATTTATCCTTAATATATACGGGGTCCGGTTCTGCGTTCTTATCAGTACGCATGAATTCCAAAGCCGGAAGCAACACGGACTTCACACCGCATTCCTGCAGGTAAAAGTTTACCATCGCCGTAGAGATAAGCTCTCCCTGTGCCAAAACCACTTTCTCTTCGAACAAAGTGAAAAGGTCTTTAGTATAGGAGCGGATGTAGTCGAAGTGGGATTTGACAACTTCAAGACCTTTCTGTTTATATTCCTGGGTTGCAAAAAGCTCATCAATATGCTGTTTATATTTTGCTTCCAGCTTATTAATAATCTCGTTGGCACCCTCCGGATTCTTCTTATACAGATAGTCCGAAATTTCCACCAATGTGTTTGTTGTTCCTGACATAGCAGAAAGAACAACAATCTTCTGTTCACCATCGGTAATCAATTTGGCTACTTCCTTCATGCGCTGAGCAGAACCTACGGAAGTTCCTCCAACTTTAAAACTTTCATTTTCGTTACTGTTTTAGTTATCTATATTTAAATCTATTTCTATTGTTCTCTGTCTGGGCATATATTCATCAGTCACATCTACAATCTGATGGTCGGCACAACGATATACCCTGCCCGGATAATCTTTCAGCAGTTGCAAATTGTGCGTCGTCATCACTACCGATGAGCCGGATTCGCAGATATTGTGCAACAATTCAACGATGGCTTTACCTGTCTCCACATCCAGATTTCCTGTTGGTTCATCCGCCAGATGATAGCCGGAGAATTGAGTACGGCACGTGCAATCACAATGCGCTGCTGTTCGCCACCGGAAGTTCGTTCGGAAGTTTATAACCTTTGTTGGACATTCCTACCAGTTGAAGCACTTCTTCAATGCGATCCTGTATCTCCTGTTTGTTTTTCCAGCCTGTGGCACGAAGCACAAATTCCAGGTTATTATATACAGTACGGTCTGTAAGCAGCTGAAAATCCTGGAATACAATGCCTAACTTGCGGCGCAGTTGCGGGATATGCTTACGTTTGATAGATCGCATATTATAACCCAGCACTTCCGCTTCACCGTCAATTACGTCCAGTTCGCCATAAAGAGTCTTAAGCAGACTCGTTTTTCCCGAGCCTACTTTTCCGATCAAATAGACAAACTCCCCTTTGTGCAATTCCAGATTTACATCACTTAGCACACAGAGTTCCTGTTGATGGATTCTACGTTCTTATATTGTATCAACGCCCCGTCATCCATG
>ENA-OQDE01000639-OQDE01000639.1-human-gut-metagenome-genome-assembly--contig:-NODE-639-length-19128-cov-2.976054_pt1 | contig 19128 bp, 24 predicted proteins | sample MGYA00242768_ERZ504595 | MGnify/ENA primary metagenome ERZ504595 (study PRJEB26092, sample SAMD00036307) | human gut metagenome | host: Homo sapiens | study: EMG produced TPA metagenomics assembly of...
TTTCACCAACAGGTGTGCAGACATCTTTGCAAATTGAAGACAGCGACGGGTTGTATATCAATCTGCATGAAGCGGCTTTGGTTGATTATTCTTGTATGCATCTGAACCTTGACGATCAGAACCTGATTTTGAATCATGGCTGACTCCTGATGCAAAAGGGGATAAAGGTTATATGCAAACGCCTTGCCGTTCACCCTGGCGCACGGTGATTGTCAGTGATGATGCTCGTGATATTCTGGCTTCCAAATTGACTTTGAACTTGAATGAACCTTGTGCCTACGAAGATGTTTCCTGGATTAAGTCGGTGAAATACATCGGTGTGTGGTGGGAAATGATTACCGGAAAAAGTTCCTGGTCGTACACGGATGATGTTTATTCTGTGAAACTGGGACAGACGGATTATTCCCAAACAAAACCGAGCGGGCGTCATGCAGCCAATAATGACAAAGTGAAGCGTTACATTGACTTTGCTTCAGAGCATGGATCGACCAGATCTTAGTGGAAGGCTGGAATGAAGGATGGGAAGACTGGTTCGGAAATTCGAAGGATTATGTCTTTGATTTCGTAACTCCGTATCCTGATTTTGACGTGAAGATGCTCAATGCGTATGCAAAGGAAAAAGGAGTGAAGCTGATGATGCATCACGAGACTTCCGCTTCTGTACGTAACTACGAGCGTCATCTTGATAAAGCCTATCAGTTATGATAGATAACGGATACAATGCTGTGAAGAGCGGGTATGTAGGTAATATTATTCCGCGTGGAGAACATCATTACGGACAGTGGATGAACAATCATTATTTATATGCGGTGGAAAAAGCGGCCGAATATAAGATCTGTGTAAATGCTCACGAAGCAACCCGTCCGACAGGATTATGTCGCACATATCCGAATCTGATCGGTAATGAATCGGCTCGTGGCACGGAATATGAAGCCTTTGCAGGGAATAAGCCGTTCCATACCACCTTGCTTCCTTTCACCCGTCAGATTGGTGGACCGATGGATTATACACCGGGTATCTTTGATACAAAACTTTCTTTCCTGTCAGGCGACCACAGTTTTGTACGTACAACTTTGGCAAAACAGTTGGCACTTTATGTAACGATGTACAGTCCTTTGCAAATGGCAGCCGACCTTCCGGAGAGTTACGAACGTCACATGGATGCATTTCAATTTATCAAGGATGTAGCCGTTGATTGGGATGACAGCAAGTATCTGGAAGCGGAACCGGGAGATTATATTACCGTAGCACGTAAGGCAAAAGGTACTGATAACTGGTTTGTAGGTGGTATCACCGATGAGAATCCCCGTACTTCTGCTTTTACACTTGATTTTCTCGAACCGGGAAAACAATATGTAGCTACTCTTTATGCTGACGGAAAGGAGGCGGATTTTGAAAAGAATCCTACTTCTTACCAGATAAAAAAAGGACTTGTTACAAACAAGAATAAGATGTCTGTGAAGCTGGCACGTAGCGGAGGATTTGCAGTAAGTTTGATTGAAGCAACTCCCGCTGACTTGAAAACGATCAAGAAATGGAAATAAGATTCCGGTAAAAAGATTGTTTCCGGATTCCCCGCTTTTTAATAAATATTAGTTGTGCTTCGCAAAGAAAACTAAAACTTTGCGGAGCGCTTTTTTATAGGACGAATTCTTTTTTGTACTTTTGCGCCATCTTTTTTAAAACATCATCAATAAAGAGAACAACATGGGAGGTTTTTTCGGAACAGTCTCGAAAACTAGCTGCGTGACTGATTTATTCTACGGCACAGATTATAACTCACATCTGGGTACCAACGAGGAGGACTCGCAACATATAGTGAGGAAAAAGGTTTTATACGCTCCATTCACAATTTGGAAAGTACTTATTTCCGAACCAAGTTTGAAGGAGAACTGGACAAATTTAAAGGAAACGCCGGCATCGGCATCATTAGCGACACAGACGCACAACCTATCATCATCAATTCTCACCTCGGGCGCTTCGCCATTGTCACAGTCGCTAAAATAGTCAATATCCAGGAATTGGAAGAAGAACTTCTCAGTCAAAACATGCACTTCGCCGAACTTAGTTCGAGCAACACCAACCAGACGGAACTTATCGCATTACTTATTATACAAGGCAGAACTTTTGTGGAAGGTATCGAAAATGTGTTTAAGCACATTAAGGGTTCTTGTTCGATGTTGCTTCTGACGGAAGATGGTAGTATCATCGCTGCCCGTGACCGATGGGGACGTACTCCGGTGGTGATTGGAAGGAAAGACGGTGCTTATGCTGCAACGAGCGAATCGTCCAGTTTTCCGAATCTGGATTATGAGATTGAGAGATATTTAGGTCCCGGTGAGATTGTCCGTATGTATGACGATCATGTTGACCAGCTTCGCAAGCCCAATGAGGATATGCAGATTTGCTCGTTTTTGTGGGTGTACTACGGTTTCCCGACTTCTTGTTATGAAGGAAAGAATGTAGAGGAAGTGCGTTTCACCAGCGGATTGAAAATGGGACAGACAGATGAATCGGAAGTGGATTGTGCTTGCGGTATTCCTGATTCGGGAGTGGGTATGGCTTTAGGATATGCCGAAGGAAAGGGGGTTCCTTACCATCGTGCTATTTCAAAATATACACCGACATGGCCTCGTAGCTTCACTCCGAGCAATCAGGAGATGCGTTCGCTTGTTGCTAAGATGAAGTTGATTCCCAACCGTGCCATGCTGCAAAATAAACGTTTGTTGTTCTGTGACGATTCAATCGTGCGGGGAACTCAATTACGTGACAATGTGAAGATTCTGTATGATTACGGAGCAAAGGAGGTGCACATGCGTATCGCTTGTCCGCCATTGATTTATGCTTGTCCGTTTGTTGGTTTTTCGGCTTCTAAAAATGCATTGGAGTTGATTACCCGTCGTATTATCAAGGAATTGGAAGGGGATGAGAATAAAAATCTGGAGAAATATGCTACTACCGGTTCGCCGGAATACGAAAAAATGGTTAGCATTATTGCCGATCGTTTCGGTCTCAGTTCATTGAAGTTTAATACACTGGAAACGCTGATTGAGGCTATCGGATTACCTAAATGCAAGGTTTGTACACATTGCTTTGATGGTAGTAGCCATTTTTAAAGTAGTCAAATAGGATATTTAAGTATCCGGATAAAAGTATACAATAAAAAGAGCCGTGAATTGCTTTGTAATTCACGGCTCTTTTTTTACCTTTACGGCACTATAAACTATCAATTGTAAATTGTAATTAGTAACTTGTAATTAAAACAATATGACTTTAGTAGACAGATTTTTAAAGTATGTAAGCTTCGATACACAATCTGATGAATCGACAGGGCTTACTCCAAGTACTCCGAAGCAGATGATTTTTGCTGAATACTTGAAAAAAGAGTTGGAATCTTTGGGATTGGAAGATATTACTTTGGATGAGCATGGCTATCTTTTTGCTACACTTCCTGCCAATATAGATAAAGAAGTACCCACTATCGGATTTATTGCCCACATGGATACAAGTCCTGATATGACAGGTAAAGATGTCACTCCGCGGATTGTGGAAAAATATGATGGCTCGGATATTGTACTTTGTGCTGAAGAGAATGTGATTCTTTCTCCGTCGCAATTCCCGGAATTGCTGGATCATAAGGGGGAAGACTTGATTGTAACCAACGGAAAAACGTTGCTCGGTGCCGACGACAAAGCGGGTATTGCGGAAATTATATCTGCGGTGGTTTATCTGAAGGAACATCCTGAAATCAAGCACGGTAAAATCCGTATCGGTTTCAATCCTGACGAAGAAATCGGTGAAGGTGCTCATAAATTCGATGTAGAGAAATTCGGTTGCGAATGGGGATATACGATGGATGGAGGTGAAGTAGGGGAGTTGGAGTTTGAGAACTTTAATGCTGCTGCCACAAAAATAACCTTTAAAGGACGTAATGTGCATCCGGGATATGCCAAGGATAAGATGATTAACTCTATCTATCTTGCCAATCAGTTTATTACGATGCTTCCCTCACAGGAAAGACCGGAACATACGACCGGCTATGAAGGATTCTATCATTTGATCGGTATTCAGGGGGATGTGGAGCAAAGCACTGTGTCTTATATCATCCGCGATCATGACCGTGCAAAATTTGAGAACCGTAAAAAAGAGATAGAACGTCTGGTAGCTCAAATGAACGCTGAATATGGAGCTGGTACTGCGACACTCGAACTGCGCGACCAGTATTATAATATGCGTGAGAAAATAGAACCGGTAATGCACATCATCGATACTGCTTTTGCAGCTATGGAAGCCGTGGGTGTGAAACCGAATGTAAAACCGATTCGTGGAGGTACGGATGGTGCGCAGCTTTCTTTTAAGGGATTGCCTTGTCCGAATATCTTTGCCGGTGGTCTGAATTTCCACGGTCGTTACGAATTTGTGCCTATCCAGAATATGGAGAAAGCAATGAAAGTGATCGTAAAAATAGCAGACTGGTGGCTTCCAAATAAAAAGACGGTAAGCTCCGGTAATACTTAATACCTGATACTTAAAACTTAATACTTTAAAATAATGAAAACCACTCCGTTTACAGAGAAACATATAGCACTTGGTGCTAAAATGCACGAATTTGCAGGTTATAATATGCCTATTGAATACTCCGGTATCATTGATGAACACATAACTGTTTGTCAAGGTGTCGGTGTATTTGATGTATCGCACATGGGAGAATTTTGGGTGAAAGGACCGCAAGCGTTGGCCTTTCTGCAGAAAATAACATCTAACAATGTGGCGGCACTGGCTCCGGGTAAAATACAATATACTTGTTTTCCGAATGAGGATGGGGGGATTGTAGATGATTTGCTGGTTTATCAGTATGAACCGGAAAAATACATGTTGGTGGTGAATGCTTCCAATATGGAAAAAGACTGGAACTGGTGTGTTTCTCACAATACGGAGGGAGCCGAGTTGGAAAATTCGTCGGATAACATAGCTCAACTTGCTATACAGGGTCCGAAGGCTATTTCGGTTCTGCAAAAGTTGACGGATATTGATCTTGCTACTATTCCTTATTATACATTTAAGGTTGGAACGTTTGCAGGTGAAGAGAATGTAATTATCTCCAATACGGGTTATACCGGTGCGGGAGGTTTTGAGCTTTATTTCTATCCGTCTGTGGCTGATTCTATATGGAAAGCTATTTTTGAGGCTGGTGAAGAGTATGGCATTAAACCTATTGGTTTGGGTGCCCGTGATACGCTCCGGTTGGAAATGGGCTTCTGTCTGTATGGCAATGATCTGGATGATACGACTTCTCCGATAGAAGCCGGATTGGGATGGATCACTAAGTTTGTGGAGGGCAAGGATTTTGTCAACCGTCCGATGCTGGAAAAACAGAAAGCGGAAGGTGTTACCCGTAAACTGGTTGGCTTTGAAATGGTTGATCGCGGAATTCCCCGTCATGGCTATGAACTGGTGAATGATGAAGGCGAGAAAGTGGGAGTGGTGACCTCCGGTACGATGTCGCCTACCCGTAAGATTGGTATCGGTATGGGATATGTGAAACCGGAATATAGTAAGGTGGGTACGGAAATCTGTATCGATATGCGTGGTCGGAAATTGAAAGCTGTGGTAGTGAAACCGCCTTTTAGAAAGTAAAAAATAAGCTTGTTATTGTGTATAGCCCGGATAAGTTACGACTCTATCCGGGGCTAACTTATTTTATGATGGTTATTGCAAAACATATCCGTAAATATGTTGTTTATCCCATAGAAATAATATAATTTTGTCATCAAATACGATAAAATAATGTCTCAATTACCTACTCTTATAGCTGACCTCGCACTTATATTGATTTGTGCCGGTGTTATGACTTTGTTGTTTAAGAAGTTGAAACAACCTCTGGTCTTGGGATATGTAGTTGCCGGATTTCTGGCAAGTCCGCATATGCCGTATACTCCTTCAGTGATGGATACTGCCAATATTAAGACTTGGGCGGATATTGGTGTTATTTTCTTGCTGTTTGCTCTTGGTTTGGAATTTAGTTTTAAGAAGATTGTCAAGGTGGGTGGTTCTGCCATCATTGCTGCCTGTACCATCATCTTTTGTATGATTTTGTTGGGAATAGGAGTCGGCATGGGTTTCGGCTGGCACAGGATGGACAGTCTGTTCTTGGGCGGTATGATTGCGATGTCGTCTACTACTATTATTTATAAAGCTTTTGATGATTTAGGATTAAGGAAGAAGCAGTTCACCGGACTTGTGTTGAGTATCTTGATTTTGGAAGATATTTTGGCTATTGTATTAATGGTGATGCTTTCCACTATGGCGGTAAGCCAACATTTTGAAGGTACCGAGATGTTGGAGAGTATCGGGAAATTATTGTTTTTCCTTATTCTGTGGTTTGTTGTCGGTATCTATCTGATTCCTGAATTCTTGAAACGCTGCCGGAAATTGATGGGAGAGGAGACTCTGCTTATTGTGTCGTTGGCACTTTGTTTCGGTATGGTAGTGATGGCGGCTCATACAGGATTTTCTGCTGCATTTGGTGCATTTATAATGGGATCTATTCTGGCGGAAACAATCGAGGCGGAATCCATAGACCGGCTGGTGAAACCGGTAAAGGATCTTTTTGGAGCTATCTTTTTCGTATCGGTCGGTATGATGGTGGATCCTGCAATGATTGTAGAATATGCCGTACCTATTATAGTTATTACTTTGGCTGTTATCTTGGGACAGGCCGTTTTTGGTACATTCGGTGTTATTCTCTCCGGAAAGCCTTTAAAGACGGCTATGCAATGCGGCTTTAGTTTAACGCAGATCGGCGAATTTGCGTTTATTATTGCTTCTTTGGGAGTCTCTTTGCATGTAACGAGTGATTTTCTGTATCCGATAGTGGTAGCGGTTTCTGTGATTACTACTTTCCTGACTCCTTATATGATTCGTTTTGCCGAGCCGGCTTCTACTTTTGTGGATGCTCATCTTCCGGAATCATGGAAAAAATAATGATGCGTTATTCTTCCGGTTCGCAAACAGCTCTGAATCACGAGAATTTGTGGAAGAAGCTAATCTTGTCAATGGTACGTATAACAGTTGTTTATTCAATTGTCAGTATGTCGATTATTGCACTTTCTTTTCGTTTTGTTGTGCCATTCTTTAAAGAGAATCTGCCTCATTTCTGGGCATCGTTGTTGGGAGCGGTATTTATGATTCTGTGTATTGCTCCTTTCTTGCGTGCCATTATGGTGAAGAAAAATCATTCGGTTGAGTTTATGACCTTATGGCATGATAGCCGTGCCAACCGCGCGCCGCTGGTATCGACAATCGTGATTCGTATTATGATAGCGGCACTTTTTGTCATCTTTGTTATTTCCGGATTATTTAAGGCGTCTATCGGATTGATTATTGGAGTGGCTGTACTTATTGTATTGTTGATGGTATGGTCTCGCCGTTTGAAAAAGCAATCGATATTGATTGAACGTCGTTTCTTCCAGAATCTCCGTTCCAGAGATGTACGTGCAGAGTATCTGGGAGAGAAAAAGCCGGAGTATGCCGGTCGTTTGTTGTCGCATGATTTGCATCTTGCCGATATGGAAATTCCGGGTGAATCCAGTTGGGCGGGAAAGACATTGATGGAGCTGAACTTGGGGAAGAAGTTTGGAGTTCATGTTGCTTCTATTCTTCGTGGAAAGAGGAGGATTAATATCCCCGGTGGTTCTGTTCGTCTGTTTCCAATGGATAAGATACAGGTGATAGGGACGGATGAACAATTAAGTGTGTTTAATGAGGCGATGCAAAACGGAGCGAAGATAGACTGGGAGGTTTATGAAAAGAGCGAGATGGCTTTGAAGCAGTTTATCATTGACAGTGATTCTGTTTTTCTGGGTAAAACGATTCGTGAATCGGGTATCCGCGACAAATATCATTGTATGATAGCCGGTGTTGAAAGTGAAGACGGTACACTGATGGTTCCTGATGTAAATGCTCCACTCGAAGAAGGCGATGTTGTTTGGGTGGTAGGCGAAAAAGAGGATGTGTACCAATTAGTCGATCAAAAAAACGAAAAAGTACAAGCCGGATAAGAATGGAATACTTATTTTGCAACGATAAAAACTTAAAATAATAATATCATGAAGAGTGATCCGAAAGAATGTCTGTATTGCCAGAACAATGAAACGCTGCATAATCTGATGATTGAGATTGCGCAATTGAGTGTGTCACGTGTGTTTTTGTTTAAGGAACAAACCTACCGTGGACGTTGTCTTGTTTCTTATAAAGACCATGTGAACGATTTGAATGAATTGAGTGATGAAGACCGTAATGCTTTTATGGCAGATGTAGCGCGTGTCACTCGTGCCATGCAAAAAGCTTTCCAGCCGGAAAAGATTAATTATGGTGCTTACTCGGATAAATTGTCTCATTTGCATTTTCATTTAGCACCTAAATATGTGGATGGACCTGATTATGGAGGTATATTCCAAATGAACCCGGGAAAGGTTTATCTGACTGACGCAGAATATCAGGAACTGATTGATGCTGTTAAAGCGAATCTGTAAAAAGAAAGGGCGAACTGCAACTCTATAAGTGGTAAGCTATACAAATCGTAAACAATGAACGGTGAGCAAGCCTGTGGATATAACGCAGTCTGTTCACGTTCATTGTTTACGATTCATCGTTTTTCTTTTATCCTATTCTTCAAAATCGAAATCAAAGTCAAAATCATCCATAAACTCTGGAGTTGTAAATTCTTCCAGTTCCCGGCGATCTTTCTTGGTCGGCGTCCGGTTCCACGTGCCCGGTCTACGAATCCGCTGATTCTGCTCATTTCAAGTAATTCATATTGATCGGGAGTCGTTACATTTTCCATCATTTCCGATACCAGTTTGGCTCCTACACGTTTCTCAATCGGTTGTAATACTTTGAATGAGTATGTGATAGGTGGTTTCTTCACTTGAATAACATCACCCGGTTTTATCATACGGGCAGCTTTGACCAGCGAACCGTTGATGGTAATACGTCCTTTTTTTGCAGGCTTCTGCTGCAATCGTACGTGTCTTGAAGATGCGGACAGCCCACATCCATTTATCTATTCTTGCTTCAGCCATTTTAGTTAGTTATTTAGTGATAAATAATTAGTCGGTTAGTGGACGTTATCATTGATCGCTAACCTTCATTGTTATCTTTATTTTTTATAGAACAGGTTCATTATTTCTTGTTGACTGGTTCATTGTGATATCGATACCGGCAAGACAGAAACTTTTGATAATTTCCCCTGCCATCTCCAGTCTTTCATCCATTGTCTTCCAGTCTTCATCAGTGAAGTGACCGAGTACGTAATCGATTTGTCCGCCACGTGGAAAATCACTCCCGATTCCAAAACGCAGACGGGCATAGTTTTGAGTGCCCAGAGTGGCGGCAATATGCTTTAATCCGTTATGGCCTGCATCACTTCCTTTTCCTTTTAGGCGTAACGTTCCGAAAGGAAGAGCCAGATCATCTACTACGATCAGCACATTTTCCAATGGAATATTTTCTTTCTGCATCCAATAGCGAACGGCCAATCCACTCAGGTTCATAAAAGTCGATGGCTTGAGCAGGATCAACTGACGTCCTTTGATGGAAAAGCTGGTGGTGAATCCATAGCGTCCATCCATAAAAGGAGGAGCATTGTTAATTCTGGCCAATGCTTCTACTGTCATGAATCCGATATTATGTCGGGTTTCATGATACTCGGGACCAATGTTTCCCAGTCCGACAACTAAATATTTTATCATCGTTTTTCCGTAAAACAGTTCATTAATATAGAAAGAGAAACGCAGATTAATACAAATTAATGCAGACTGAACATCTGCTTTAATCTGCATTAATCTGCGTTTGAAGTATATCTCTTTACAGGGATAATCTCAATTACTTGCCAGCGGCTGCTGCTGCACCTCTTGCTGCACGAGTCAACTTAACAGCACATACAACGGCTTCTTTAGCACTAATCAGTTCAAGGCCTTCGAAGCTCAATTCGCCAACTTTAACAGTCTTGCCCAATCCCAGGTGAGAAACGTTAACGATCAGTTTCTCAGGAATTACATTGTACAAAGCTTTCACTTTGATCTTACGCATCTGCAGTGCAAGTTTACCACCGGCTTTCACACCTTCTGCAAGACCTTCCAACTGTACAGGTACTTCCATTACGATAGGTTTAGCTTCGTCAATCTGATAGAAGTCAACGTGCAGGATAGTATCTTTTACCGGATGGAACTGAATATCTTTCAGGATAGCGTTTACTTTTTTGCCATCGATAACCAAGTCTACAACGTAGATGTGCGGAGTATAAACTAAGTTACGAAGTCCTTCGTTAGTCACTGTGAAGTGAACTACTTCATTACCTCCGTAAAGTACACAAGGTACACCACCGTTCTTACGAATTTCTTTCAAAGCTCTAGCTTGTTCAGAAGAGCGTTCTGCAATTGTTCTTGCAGTTCCTTTTACTTCAATTGATTTCATTTCTTTAAAAATTTGTGTTACTCTAAATTAAGTTAGCTTGCTTAATTCACCATCACACGATGTGGATTATCACACGATGTTGCAAAAAGCGGTGCAAAAGTACGTCTTTTTTTGAAATATCAAAGAGTTACTTTCTTAAAAGTCAATATCGATCTTAATTTCGCTCTCTAACTTGTTTTCACGGGCTTCTTCGATTGCTTTCTGTTCACTTTCTTCATCCGCTTCGGTGTTCAGGCGGGCGATGTATTCGTTCGCATCACTGCACTCAATGAAGTTGACTGCTTCTTCGAGTCCTGCCATAAACTTCTGAAAGTCCTCCCTATATAGGAAGATTTTGTGTTTTTCGAAACTAACCTGAGAATCGTCACCTTCTCCCGTTATCACTTTCTTACTCTCTGTAATAGCCAGGAACATTTCATCTTTACGATTCTTCTTTACGTCAAGGTAATAGATGCGTTTACCTGCTTTAATGGACTTGGAGAATACAATCTCCTTATCATTCATGTCTGCGCTCATTTTCTTTTTTAAATCTTCCATATCTTTCGGTCCGTTTATAATCGGCCTCAAAATTGGATATTTTTTTAAACTGTCAAAAGAAAAAGCGCAGAGAATCAAATACTGCATTAAAAAATGTGATTTATTAGTGGAAACTCATTAAAAATATCTACTTTTGCAGTTCGATAACAACAGTATTAATTTGAATTATGATCAACAGAGTTCTTATTCGTCTTAAGATTATACAGATAGTATATGCCTATTATCAAAATGGCAGCAAAAATCTAGACTCAGCGGAGAAAGAGTTATTCTTTAGTCTTTCAAAGGCGTATGACCTTTATAATTATTTGCTAATGCTGATGATAGCATTGACAGAGTATGCACAAAAACGTATTGATGCGGCAAAAGCTAAATTGGCACCTACGAAAGAGGAGTTGTATCCCAACAGGAAGTTCGTAGATAACAAGTTTATTGCTCAATTGGAAGTCAATAAGCAATTGGTAGAGTTTATAGCCAATCAAAAAAGAACCTGGGCAAACGACCAGGACTTCATCAAGGAACTTTATGAGAAAATTGTAGAAACCGATATCTATAAAGATTATATGGCTTCTGACGACCACTCATACGAGGCCGATCGTGAATTATGGAGAAAACTCTATAAAACATACATCTTTAATAATGATTCTCTCGATCAGGTATTGGAAGATCAGAGTCTGTATTGGAATGATGACAAAGAAATTGTAGATACATTCGTCCTGAAAACGATCAAACGTTTTGATGAAAAGAAGGGTGCCAACCAGGAACTGCTTCCGGAATTTAAGGATGACGAAGATCAAGAGTTTGCACGTCGTCTGTTCCGTCGTACTATTTTGAATTCCGACTATTACCGTCATTTGGTTAGTGAGAATACAAAAAATTGGGATCTGGACCGTATTGCATTTATGGATGTTATCATTATGCAGACTGCATTAGCAGAAATTCTTAGTTTCCCGAACATTCCGGTCAGTGTTTCGTTAAATGAATATGTAGAGATAGCGAAGTTGTATAGCACAGCTAAAAGCGGTAGCTTTATCAACGGTACGCTGGATGGAATAGTTAATCAATTAAAAAAAGAAGGTAAGTTGACTAAAAACTGATACCTTTGTCCATATAGTAGAAACTAAAACAGATTATTTATGAACGTATTGACTGTATTATTGCAAGCTCCTGCCGGTGCTGCCGGAGGTGGAAGTATGATGTGGATCATGCTGATAGCTATGTTTGTTATCATGTATTTCTTTATGATCCGTCCTCAGAATAAGAAGCAAAAAGAAATAGCAAATTTCCGTAAATCTCTTCAGGTAAATCAGAATGTGATTACTGCAGGTGGTATCCACGGAACAATCAAGGAAATTACTGACGATTACATAGTACTTGAGATTGCTTCTAATGTAAAGATTAAAATAGACAAGAATTCTATTTTCGCTGATGCTTCAGCTGCTAGCAATCAATCTAAATAATAGTTGATAAATAAGTGCCTATGTTTGATCGTAGGAAAATAGAATATACATATTTAAAACTATCAAAGAAAATTAAGGATTTTCTGCTCAGTGATAAGAGCAGAGAGTTCTTAATTTTTTATTTTTCTTCTTGATAGCCGGTGGATTTTGGCTGCTTCAGACTCTGAATAGTGACTATGAAGCCGAGTTCTCCATTCCGGTACGAATAAAAGATGTTCCCAATAATGTAGTGCTGACTTCGGAACCGCCTTCCGAACTTCGCGTCAGAGTGAAAGATAAAGGTACGGTGCTGCTCAATTATATGCTGGGGAAAAGTTTTTTCCCGGTAAATCTAGGTTTTCTTGATTATAAAGGAAAAGATAATCATGTGAAGATTTACGCATCTGATTTTGAGAAAAAGATATTGAGTCAATTGAATGTGTCTTCCAAAATTCTTTCAATCAAGCCGGATACATTAGAGTATATCTATTCTGAAGGAAAGTCTAAGTTAGTACCTGTCCGCTTTCAGGGGAAAGTGACAGCCGGACTTCAATATTATGTATCAGATACGATTTGTAATCCGGATTCTGTATTAGTTTATGCTCCGGAAGGAATTCTGGATACTATCACCACCGCATATACTCAAAAGATAAATCTGGAGAATATTTCAGATACAACCCGGCGACGAATTCCGCTGAATTCTGAAAGAGGAGTGAAGTTTGTTCCGGCTTCGGTAGAAATGATATTTCCGGTAGATATTTATACGGAGAAAACAGTAGAGGTGCCATTACACGGAGTTAATTTCCCAGCCGATAAGGCATTGCGTACCTTCCTTCCAAAGTTCAGATTACTTTTCAGGTGGGGTTGAAGCGGTTTCGCAGCATAAAAGCAAGCGATTTTATCATCAATATTTCTTATGAAGAGTTGTTGAAGCTGGGTTCTGATAAATATACGGTTAAATTGAAGTCGTTCCCAAGTGGAATCAATCAAATCCGTATTGTTCCTGAGCAAGTAGACTTCTTGATAGAACAAATTACTTCTAATGTCGATTAAGATTGGTATAACCGGTGGTATCGGTAGCGGGAAAAGTGTGGTTTCCAGATTATTTGGAATAATGGGAATTCCTGTTTATATTTCAGATATAGAAGCAAAGCGTATCACGCAGACAGATCCGGTGATTTGTCAGGAACTTTGTGCGCTGGTCGGTCAGGATGTGTTTCAAATGGTGTGTTGAATCGTTCTTTGCTGGCATCCTATATGTTCGGTCATCCGAATCGTGTGCAGAAAGTGAATGAAATTATTCATCCACAGGTGAAAGAAGATTTTCGTCGGTGGGCTGCCCGGTTTGGTGGTGAACAATTGGTAGGTATGGAGTCTGCCATACTTGTGGAAGCCGGTTTTAGGAGTGAAGTTGATTTTCTGGTTATGGTGTATGCGCCGCTGGAAGTGAGAGTGGAGCGCGCCATAAAACGGGATTGTTCATCGAGAGAACAGGTGATGAAGCGTATTGAGGCACAAATGAGTGATGAAGTTAAGAGAAGTCATGCTGATTTCGTGATAGTCAATGATGATGAAACATCGTTAATTCCGCAGGTTTTGGAGCTTATTTCTTTGCTATCTAAAAATAATCATTACCTTTGCTCCGCAAAAAATAATTAATAAATAAAAGGATATATACTATGTTGAAGACTATCTTGTCTATCTCAGGTAAACCGGGATTATACAACTTATTTCGCAAGGAAAAAATATGTTGATTGTTGAATCAGTCAATGCTGAGAAGAAACGTTTCCCCGCTTATGGTAATGAAAAAATTATTTCTTTGGCCGATATAGCAATGTATACGGACGATGCAGAAGTGCCTTTGTATGATGTGCTGGAAGCTATAAAAGAGAAAGAGAAATCAGCGCAGGCTTCTATCGACCCGAAAAAGGCTACTCCTGAACAATTGCGTGAATACTTGGCTGAAGTATTACCAAACTTTGATCGTGAACGCGTATATGTAGCAGATATCAAGAAATTGGTAGCTTGGTATAACATTTTGATTTCTAATGGAATCACAGAATTTAAACCGGAAGGTGAAGTTAAGGAAGAAGCAGCTGCAGAATAATCTGTACCGTTTATTTAATCAAAAATAGAGAACATGATAAGCATTTTAAATGCTTATCATGTTTTTTCGTATAAACACTTGTATGTTCAGAAAAAAATTAGTATTATTTGGGTAATCTTTTACTAAAATAAATATCTTCTACTTATATTGTAAATAATGATGCTTTTTTATGTATCTTTGTCGCTGTTCACTATTCTTGGGAATAGCAGTAGTGAACGGTGAATAACAATAGAGAACAAAAGCGTTATAAAGATATTATTCAAGACTTGAGATCTGGACAATATTGAACTACTTAGGAATAATGTTTAAACGCTCGTGTTCTGCCATGTATGTAAATATGTGGTTGAACATTAGTTGTTTTGCATGATTTAGCTAGTAGATGTCTAAAGCGTCAAGGGGGGATAATTGTAGTAAGTTCCCACGCTTTTTATTTTTAATAGCCTTCTAGGGGAGCAGATGGTTTTTGATGTAGGGTATGGAGACAATAACAAATAAAGAAGTAAACGTCCGTTTGGACAATGAAAAAGGGACATTATGCCTGACAGGTTTGTTGGCAGGTACAATGGTATTCCTTTACGATTCACAGGGAGAATTAAAAGGCAAACATAAATTTGCTTTGCCTTCATTGACTATGGAAATCCCTCAACAGTACCTATGTTTGGTAATGAGCCATCCGAATTGCCAACCGGAAGTCCGGAGATTTACATATTCAGGGATATAAATAATACCGGTATGCTTCTTATCAAGCATACCGGCATTCTATTTAAATGGAAACTCTTAATTTCTGAATACCAATCCGTCTCCACCAGCGTCAACGGTAATTGCTTTACTGCGGTCGACTTCCTGGGAAAGTAACTTTTTGGATAGATCGTTCAATAGATAACGTTGAATAGCCCTCTTTACCGGACGAGCTCCAAATTCAGGATCATATCCCACTTGAGATAAGAAGTCCAATGCTCCTTCCGTCAGTTTCAGTTTCACTCCGTTTTCGGCAAGCATTTTCTGAACTCCCTTGATTTGTAAGAGTACGATCTGCTTGATTTCCTTTTCATTCAATGGTAAGAACATGATCGTTTCATCAATACGGTTCAGGAATTCCGGGCGAATCGTCTTTTTCAACATATTCATGACTTCCTTCTTCGTTTCTTCAATCACTTCTTCTTTATTGGAACCGTGCAACTTCTCCATCTGACTTTGTATATAAGAACTGCCCATATTCGAAGTCATGATGATGATTGTATTTTTGAAGTTGACCACCCTTCCTTTATTGTCAGTCAGTCGTCCGTCATCCAATACCTGTAACAGGATATTGAAAACATCCGGATGAGCTTTTTCTATCTCGTCAAACAGGACAACAGAGTAAGGTTTTCGACGTATAGCTTCTGTCAGCTGACCGCCTTCATCATATCCTACGTATCCCGGAGGCGCTCCGACTAAACGGGAAACACTGTGCTTTTCCTGATACTCGCTCATGTCGATACGAGTCATCATCGTTTCGTCATCGAACAGGAATTCTGCCAATGCCTTCGCCAGTTCGGTCTTACCTACACCGGTGGTTCCGAGGAAAATAAACGAGCCAATCGGACGTTTCGGATCCTGTAATCCGGCACGACTACGGCGCACGGCATCTGCCACGGCTTCAATCGCTTCATCCTGACCGATTACACGTTGATGAAGTTCCTCTTCCAAATGCAATAGTTTATCCTTTTCACTTTGCAGCATCTTGCTGACAGGAATACCTGTCCAACGGGAAACAACATCGGCAATGTCCTCAGCATCTACCTCTTCCTTAATCATGCTTTATCGCCTTGCATATCACGTAGCTGCTTTTGAGTATCTTCTATCTCTTTGTCCAAAGCCTGAAGTTTACCGTAACGGATTTCGGCTACTTTACCATAGTCACCTTCACGTTCAGCTTTTTCTGCTTCAAATTTAAGATTCTCTATCTCAACCTTATTCTGCTGGATTTTATCCATCAGCGTTTTTTCACTCTGCCATTTGGTTTAAAGGACTTTTCCTGTTCTTTAAGTTCGGCAAGCTCCTTACCGATGATTTCCAGTTTCGGTTTATCGTTTTCACGTTTAATAGCTTCCCGTTCGATTTCCAGCTGCTTGATTTTGCGGGAGATTTCATCCAGTTCTTCAGGAACAGAATCTACTCCATACGCAGTTTGGCTGCAGCTTCATCCATCAGGTCAATGGCTTTATCCGGCAGGAAACGATCGGTAATATAACGGCTACTCAATTCGACGGCTGCAATGATGGCATCATCTTTGATACGCACATGGTGATGGTTCTCGTAACGCTCTTTCAGTCCACGAAGGATAGAAATAGTACTCAAGTTGTCCGGTTCATCCACTTGTACGATTTGGAAACGACGCTCCAAAGCTTTGTCCTTTTCGAAGTACTTTTGATATTCGTCGAGGGTTGTTGCTCCGATAGAACGTAGTTCTCCACGAGCTAAGGCAGGTTTTAGAATGTTTGCAGCATCCATGGCGCCTTCACCCTTTCCGGCTCCTACCAGTGTATGAATCTCATCAATGAACAGAATTATATCACCTTCTGATTTCTTCACTTCATTGACAACTGATTTCAGTCGTTCTTCAAACTCACCTTTATACTTTGCACCGGCAACCAGTGCTCCCATATCCAATGAATAGACCTGTTTGTTTTTCAGGTTTTCAGGTACATCTCCTCGAAGGATACGATGTGCCAAGCCTTCTACGATTGCTGTCTTACCAGTTCCCGGTTCACCGATTAGAATCGGATTATTCTTTGTACGGCGGCTCAATATCTGGAGTACCCGGCGGATTTCTTCATCACGTCCAATTACAGGATCCAGTTTTCCGCTACGGGCAGCTTCGTTCAGGTTGATAGCGTACTTTTCCAATGATTGATAAGTATCTTCACTAGATTGTGACGTTACTTTTTCTCCTTTCCTCAACTCGCTGATGGCATTGCGTAATTCTTTTTCCGTCATACCGGCATCTTTCAAGATAGTGGAGACGGTACTTTTCACAGTCAGCAATGCTAGTATGATATGCTCTAATGAAACAAACTCATCGCCCATTTCTTTAGAATACTGTGTTGCTTTCTGCAATACTTCGTTAGATTCACGACTCAGATACGGTTCTCCGCCGGATACTTTTGGCAGGGAGTCGATCTGTTTGTCGACAACAAGAGCTACCTGCTGTCCGTTCATGCCAAGTTTCTGGAAGATGAAGTTAGTGACATTTTCACCCACCTTCATTACTCCCTGCATGATGTGGACAGGTTCAATGGCTTGTTGTCCCCGGCTTTGTACCAGGTTCACGGCCTCCTGTACCGCTTCTTGAGATTTGATGGTAAAATTGTTAAAGTTCATATCTTTGTTCTCCTTTCTTATTTCACGTTTTTAATAACACCTAAGAGGGCGCAAAAGATTTGCCAAGTATAAAAATATGACAAAATAGCATGAGTATTAAGGAGTTAAAGGACAAAATGACCTTTTTATCTGGGAGTAACTGACGAATTTGCTATAAAATATCATTTGTTACCTGATACGCTTGTTTGTGTAATCTTAGCCTGTGATGAAAGAAAATAAATATTGAAAAGTGGATAAATAAAAGTATTGTAGTATCTTTATCCGCTGTAATAATATAGATGGTATATGAGTGATAAGCCCCAAATAAAACTTGCTGAAACAGTGGTGTTGATTGACGCTGCTTTTTTGAATTTTGTAATAACGGATATAAAAGGATATTTTGAAGAAACTTTGCATCGTTCTTTACAAGAGATAGACCTTTCGATGTTGACCACCTATATAACCTTGGATGCAGGGATTACAGAAGGGAAGAACGAGGTGCAATTTCTTTTTGTGTATGATAAAGAATCCAGTCGATTGCAATATTGCCAACCTTCCGATTTGCAGGAAGAATTGAATGGAGTTGCGTTTCAGAGCCCTTATGGTGAATATTCTTTTGCCAGCGTTCCATCGGAAGGAATGGTGTCAAGAGAAGATTTGTTTTTGGATTTACTCTCTATCGTTTCCGATTCGGCAGACGTGAAAAGGATGATCGTTATTTCTTTCAATGAGGAGTATGGAAAGAAAGTGACTGATGCTTTGCATGAAGTGAAAGGCAAAGAGGTCATTCAATTCCGTATGAATGAGCCCGAACTTCCGGTGGATTATAAATGGGATATGCTGGCTTTCCCTGTCATGCAGGCGTTGGGGATAAAAGCGGAAGAATTGCAATAACTATTGTGCTTTTATTCTTTCTGTAATTCATTATTCGTCATTGATTTCTTAACTGTTAATCATAATTGCCGTGTCCGATTTTCGTTTAAAAGTATTTCAGAGCGTAGCGAAGAATCTAAGCTTTACGAAGGCTTCGCAAGAATTGTTTGTCAGTCAACCTGCTATCACCAAACATATTCAGGAGCTGGAGGCTTACTATCAAGCTCGTTTGTTCGACCGTCAAGGGAGCAAAATCTCACTGACTAAGGCCGGAGAATTGCTGCTGAAACATAGCGAGAAAATCCTGGACGATTATAAACAATTAGAATATGAGATGCATCTGTTGCATAATGAATA
>ENA-OQDE01000640-OQDE01000640.1-human-gut-metagenome-genome-assembly--contig:-NODE-640-length-19127-cov-3.355474_pt1 | contig 19127 bp, 20 predicted proteins | sample MGYA00242768_ERZ504595 | MGnify/ENA primary metagenome ERZ504595 (study PRJEB26092, sample SAMD00036307) | human gut metagenome | host: Homo sapiens | study: EMG produced TPA metagenomics assembly of...
CCAGCATATGGTAACTCTTATATTCCGCTCTCTTTCGGCTTTTGATGTTAATCCTTAATTGCCACGCACTTTAAGTCACTTTGATTTCCGATCATCTCCGCCAGGCGGTAAATATCGGAAGTAAATGAACAGATCAGCCGTACGCTGCAATGTCATTGATATAGCGGAGCATATTCTCGATCGAGGTCTCATAGCCATATCGCTTGAGCTTTTTTACGATACTCTCCGGCGTCTTGATCCTTGTCTTGATATGCTCGATCGGATTATATTTATGTACGTGCTGAAACTCATCATTGAGAATCTCCAGCTTCGTCCCTACCTCTTTCATTGCTGCATTATATAAGAAAATGACGGTCTTCCAACTGTCCACGTCTTCATAATTCTTGATCGCGTCTTCCATCTGGTGTTCTCCTCTCAACTTGGAAAATCTCCCTTCTCACTTAGTCTCTATCAGTATACCATATTTGGCTCTTACTGTCATAAACTTCATGCTTTTTTAAGAAAGAAAACTTTTCCAGTCAGAGAACACGAACTTCCGTTTTTTATTTTGTTTCCAGAAGATTCCGGAAGCGTTTCATTGCCTCTGCTGTATTCTCATAAGTACCAAATGAGGTCAGACGGAAATAGTGTTTTCCATTCTCTCCAAATCCGGCTCCGGGCGTTCCGACTACCTGGATCTCCTGCAGCAGATAGTCAAAAAACGTCCAGGAATCCATGTCCTTCGGGCATTCAAACCAGACATACGGGGAATGTACCCTCCATAAAACCGGATACCAAGGTCTGAAAGTGTATCCGTAATGACTCGCGCATTCTCCCGATAGTATTCCAGATTCTCCCGGCACTGACGGATGCCTTCCTCACTGAACACTGCCGCTGCCGCTTTCTGTACAATATAGGAAGTACCATTGTATTTTGTGCACTGACGTCTGTTCCACATAGCATTAAGCGACATCTCTTCTCCTGTGGACGCTGTAAATACCAGTTCCTTGGGAACGATCGTATATCCACATCTGGTTCCGGTAAATCCCGCTGTTTTGGAAAGTGAACAGAACTCAATCGCGCACTGTTTTGCCCCTTCTACAGCATAGATACTTCTCGGAAGTTCCGAATCAGACACAAACGCCTCATAAGCCGCATCAAAAAGGATCACTGCCTGATTTTTCAGCGCATAATCCACCCACTCTTTTAACTGGCCTTTGTTATAGCATGCGCCGGTCGGATTGTTTGGCGAACAGATATAAATGATATCCGCATGCTGATTCCAGTCCGGCATCGGAAGGAAATCATTGTCTGCATTTCCCTCAATATATTCCACTTTATTTCCGCACATAACATTGGAGTCCACATAGACAGGATAAACCGGTGTCGGGATCAGGATCACATTATCGTGTGCAAACAGATCCGTGATATTCCCTGTATCACTCTTTGCCCCGTCTGACACAAATACGGCAGACGCATCGATCTCTACACCACTTCTTTTGTAATAGTCCACAATGGCTTTTCTGGTATCTTCATACCCTTGCTCCGGGCCATATCCTTTAAACGTATCCGCAGACATCATCTCTTTTGCCCCTTCAAGAAGTGCCTCTCCGGCACACTGACACAGAGGACGTGTGACATCTCCGATTCCCAGGCGTATCACATTTTTTTCCGGATTCTGCTTCGTATACGCAGCAACACGGTGTGCAATCTCCGAAAAAAGATAATTTTCCTGCAGTTTCAAATAATTTTCATTTAAATTCGGCATTCTATTTTCCTCACTATTTTCCAGTTATGTCTCATCAAACAGCAGCGTCAGGATCATCTGTGCTGTCTCCACCATATTGGTTCCGTTATCCATACTGCATTTCTGCAGATATTTGTGAGCTTCCTCCTCTGTCAGATAGTTTCTCTCCATCAACAGAAATTTTGCATTACGGATATAATTCTGTTCCTTCTCACTCCGTTTTTTGGGTGTCCGGGTTTTCTTTTTGATCCGCCGCTCCAGCTGACGAAGCACCATATCTGCGGTATTGACCAGATCATAGGCTTTGATCGGCATGGTCAGGGATAAAATCCCTGCACCGACTTGTGCCACCGTCTCCTCGGATCCTAACAGAATGGATTCAAAATTCCGGGGCAGGCAATCTACGAGATCCAGATAATACATATCCGGCATCCGATACCCGCTGATGACAAGACCATACGAATATTCACCAACCATCTGAAGAGCCGCAGAAGCAGAAGAACACGCAAACACCGTCTGAAATCCGTGTTCAAGCAGTATTTTCTTCACTTTTTTCGCATTCTCAAGCTTTGGTAATACAACAACAATGACTCCCATCTGCGGCCTCCATTGATTTATTTAAACCAGATACAGATACTGCTCCAGCTCCCACTTTGTTACCTGTTTCAGATAGTTTTTCCATTCCCGGCGTTTCATTTTCTGATATTCCGCAACATAAGATTCTCCAAGCACTTCCCGCACCAGCAGATCCTGTCCCATTGCATCCAGTGCCACTCCCAGATTTTCCGGAAGGCTCTGAATTTTTCGCTGCTTTTTCTCCTCACCGGACAGTCTGCGGATATCTTCTGTCAGTTCCTTTGGCGCTTTCTGCTGCTTCCTGATTCCATCCAGTCCTGCTTCCAGACAAAGTGCCAGAAGCAGATATGGATTTGCCGCACAATCCGGACTTCTCAGCTCCAGATCCACGCCTTCTCCTCTGCGTTTTCTGACATGGAGCAGCGCATTTCTCTGTGTTCTGGACCAGGTCACATCGGAAGGTGCCTCAAATCCCGGAACCAGACGCTTATAAGAATTGACCAATGGATTAAACACTGCTGTCATTCCCACAACATGTCCCAGAATTCCCGCCAGAAATGCTTCGCCGTCTGTGCTCAATTCACCGTTTTCACCGGTAAACACATTTCTGCCGTTCTTAAGAAGCCGCATGTGCAGATGCAGACCGGAACCATTTACATCCTGCCGTGGTTTCGGCATAAATGTGGCATGAAGACCGTAGCGCTTTGCAATCGTACGGACTGCCATTTTAAATGTCATCACCTTATCTGCAGTGGAAAGCGCATCTTCAAACGCAAAGTCGATCTCATGCTGTGCCGGCGCAATCTCATGATGAGAAGATGTAATCTGATATCCCATCTCCTCCAGCGTCAGAATAATCTCCCTTCTTGTATTCTCACCCAGATCGATCGGCGACGTATCCAGATATCCTGCTCTTTCGTGCGAAACAGTCGTCGGCATTCCATCGTCATCTGTATGGAACAGGAAAAATTCACACTCCGGATTCACTTCCAGTGTATAGCCCTGTTTCTCTGCTTTTTCCAGCGCCCGTTTCAGGATCAGACGCGGACTCAGTTCGTATTCGCTGCCATCCTCTGTGCATACATCGCACAGAAAACGGGCAACTTTTCCATTCTGAGGACGCATGGCAGTATGGTAAACGTAGAAAAATCCGGCTTGAGATACAACTCTGTCTCCTCTTCTTTTGCAAATCCGTTCAAAGAAGCCAGGTCGATCGTGCAGCGGTCATCCATTGCTTTTTCCAGGCAGCTGACCGGAACTGCGACATTTTTCAAGGTTCCGAACATATCTGTAAACTGCAGACGGATAAACTCAACGCCTTCTTCCTCCACGATCTGCAGAATTTCTGTTTTTCTATACTTCTCCATAACATCCTCTCCTTGTCTTACACTATGATCCTATTATATTTCTCTCTTACAGATTTGTATACCCCATCAGAGAATAATCCACCGCTTTTGCAACCTGTTTTCCTTCCTGGATCGCCCATACGACCAGCGACTGACCTCTGCGCACATCTCCTGCTGCAAATACCCCCGGTACATTGGTCTCATACGTTTCTTCTTTTGTCGCTACATTTGTTCTTGCATCTACAGTTACCCCAAATGCATCTGTTACATATTTCTGACTGCCCGTAAACCCTGCGGCGATCAGTACCAGATTGGCATCCACCACTTTTTCACTGCCCGCAACGGGAACCATCTGCATTCTGCCTGTCTTTTTATCCTTTTGAGGCTCCAGGCTGACCAGAACTGCTTTTTTGACATTTCCGTTTTTGTCCTTCTGGAATTCCTTTACCGTTGTCTGATACATTCTCGGATCTTTTCCAAAGACTGCAATGGCCTCTTCCTGACCATAGTCTGTCTTCTCCGTGCGCGGCCACTGCGGCCATGGATTGGACTTTGTTCTCTCTTTGGAAGGCCTTGGCATCATCTCCAGTTGTGTCACCGATTTGGCTCCCAGTCGGATTGCGGTTCCCACGCAGTCATTTCCTGTATCACCGCCTCCGATCACCAGCACATGTTTCCCTTTTGCCGGGATAAAAGTGCCCTCTTTCAGATCCTGATCCAGGAGACTCTTTGTTACCGAAGACAGGAAATCCACAGCAAAATAAATATTTTTACTGTCTCTTCCCGGCACCTCGATATCTCTCGGATTCGATGCTCCGCAGGCTAAGATCACCCGGTCGAACTGTTTTTGAAGCTCTGCTGCAGTCACATCTTTTCCTACATTCACTCCGGTTTTAAAAAGAACGCCTTCTTCTTTCATCAGCCGGACTCTTCTCTCTACAATGTCTTTTTCCAGTTTCATATTCGGAATTCCATAGCACAGAAGTCCTCCGATTCTGTCGCTTCGCTCAAATACAGTCACCTGATGCCCTCTTCGGTTGAGCAGTAATGCCGCAGCAAGACCTGCCGGTCCGCTTCCGATCACTGCCACCGTCTTTCCGGTACGCACCTTCGGCGGCTGTGCTGTCACCCATCCGTTCTGGAATGCATGTTCAATGATCATTTTCTCGTTGTCCTTAATTGCCACCGGATCTCCGTTCAAGGCACAGGTACATGCCGCCTCACAGAGCGCCGGGCAGACTCTTCCGGTAAATTCCGGAAAACAATGTGTCTTTTCGAGACGCTCATATGCCTGTTTCCAGTTCCCGCGATAGATCAGATCATTGGTCTCCGGCACCAGATTGTGAAGCGGACATCCGGATGTCATGCCTGCGAGCAGGCTGCCGTTCTGGCAGAACGGCACGCCGCAGTCCATGCAGCGTCCGCCCTGTTTCTGCTGTTCTTTTGCAGGCAGTGAAGTTTTAAACTCATGAAAATGACGGATTCTCTGAAGTGGTGTTTCTGCTTTTGTATTTTTTCTTTCGTAATCTAAAAATCCTGTTGGTTTTCCCATTGTTTCTATACCTCACTTTCTTTCATCTGAAAACTCTCATTAAAGGCTTCCATCTGTGCCTGTTCGCTGCTCATTCCCCGTTCTTCCCACTTGGAAGCCAGTGCGATCATCTTCTTATAATCATGAGGAATAATCTTTTTAAATTTCGGCAGATACGCATCAAAATCGGCAAGAATCTCTTTTCCGCGCGCAGAACCTGTATTTTCCACATGCTCCTCGATCATTGCGCGAAGCTCCTGAATGTCATACTTGTTCTCCACTTTTTCAATCGCGATCATGGCCTTGTTCAGATTGCGATAAAGATGACTGTTTTCATCCAGAACATAGGCAATTCCTCCGCTCATTCCCGCAGCAAAGTTCTTTCCTGTTTTTCCAAGCACTGCCACACGTCCGCCGGTCATATATTCACATCCGTGCTCACCTACACCTTCTACAACGGCATACGCTCCGGAATTGCGGACTGCAAAACGCTCCCCTGCAACACCGTTGATGAACACTTTTCCTGCCGTTGCACCGTAAAGCGCCACGTTTCCGACAATGATATTTTCCTCTGCTTTATATCCTCTGTTCTTCGGCGGATATACAACCAGTTTTCCACCGGAAAGTCCTTTTCCATAATAGTCGTTGGTATCTCCGCAGAGTGTCATGGTCAGTCCCTTCGGAATAAATGCTCCGAAGCTCTGTCCGCCGACTCCCTTGCAATTTACAACAATGGTATCTTCCGGCAGTCCTTCTTTGTGGAAACGGGTAATCTCCGCACCGAGGATCGTACCTGCAGAACGGTCGATATTTTTCACCTCTGTTTCCAGAACTGCTTTGTTTCCTTTTTCTACCGCAGTTTTCAGTTTCTTTAACAGAACTCTCTCATCCAGTGTTTTTTCCAGCTGGAAGTCATAGGCTTTTCCTTCTTTAAATGTCACATTTTCTTTTGCCGGATGATACAGAATCTCACCCAGATCCATCTTGTCTGCCATCCGGGAATGCTTCGTTTCATTTCTCTTTAAGAGGTCTGTTCTTCCTACCATCTCATCTACCGTACGAACTCCGAGTTTCGCCATATATTCTCTGAGCTCCTGGGCAACAAACCGCATGAAGTTCTCTACATACTCCGGTTTTCCCTGGAAGCGTTTGCGAAGTTCCGGATTCTGTGTGGCAATTCCCACCGGACAGGTATCCAGATTACATACGCGCATCATCACACAGCCAAGCGTTACAAGCGGAGCTGTCGCAAACCCGAATTCTTCGGCTCCCAGAAGTGCCGCGATTGCCACATCTCTTCCACTCATCAGTTTTCCGTCTGTTTCGATCTTCACACGTTCACGAAGTCCGTTCCGGATCAGTGTCTGATGTGTCTCAGCCAGACCAAGCTCCCACGGAAGTCCCGCATTGTGGATGGAACTTTCCGGAGCAGCACCGGTACCTCCGTCGTAACCGGAGATCAGGATTACCTGTGCTCCTGCTTTTGCCACACCTGCTGCTACGGTTCCGACACCTGCTTCTGATACCAGTTTCACAGAGATTCTGGAGTATTTATTTGCATTTTTTAAATCATAGATCAACTGTGCCAGATCTTCGATCGAATAAATGTCGTGATGCGGCGGCGGAGAAATCAGACTCACTCCCGGTGTGGAATGTCTTGTCTTTGCCACCCACGGATACACCTTTTTCCCCGGCAGATGACCACCTTCACCCGGTTTCGCGCCCTGTGCCAGTTTAATCTGGATTTCCTTTGCGCTGACCAGATAACGGCTTGTCACACCAAATCTTCCGGATGCAACCTGTTTGATGGCAGAACATCTGTCTGTTTCTGTATTTGCGGAATCCAGACGCTCGTCACTCTCTCCGCCTTCTCCGGAGTTGGATTTTCCATGCAGATGATTCATCGCGATCGCCAGTGTCTCATGCGCTTCCTGTGAAATGGATCCGTAGGACATGGCTCCTGTCTTAAATCGCTTCACAATATCTTCCACGCTCTCCACTTCATCCAGCGGAATCTCTTTTTCTGCATAGGCAAAATCCATGAGGCTTCGCAGATATCCCGTCTCCTCTGCATCGATCTTTTTCGTATACTCTTTAAACAATTCATAATTCCCGGTCCAGGTCGCCTGCTGCAGCAAATGGATCGTCTCCGGATTATAGCGGTGTTCTTCCCCATCTGCACGTCTCTTGTGTTTTCCCATACTCTCCAGCGCCAGATTCGTTGTCAGTCCCAGCGGATCAAATGCTTTTGTATGGTATTCATCTACCTGCTTCTCGATATCCTCCATGGTGATACCGCCCACACGGCTGACTGTACCTGCGAAATATTTGTCTGTCACTTCTTTTGAAATTCCGATCGCTTCAAAGATCTTCGCTCCCTGATAAGACTGGATCGTGGAAATTCCCATCTTGGATGAAATCTTCACGATTCCGTGCAGGATCGCCAGTGTATAATCCTCCACTGCCGCATAGTAGTCCTTGTCCAGCATCTCCTCTTCGATCAGCTCATGGATCGTATCCAATGCAAGATACGGATTCACTGCGCACGCTCCATATCCGAGCAGTGTCGCAAAGTGATGAACCTCCCTTGGTTCTCCAGATTCCAGGATCAGAGAGAGTGAGGTCTGTTTCTTCGTCGCCACCAGATGCTGATGCACTGCGGAAACTGCCAGAAGAGATGGAATCGCCATATGGTTTTCATCCACATCCCGGTCAGACAGTACCAGAATGTCTGCTCCGTCTTTATATGCCTTGTCAACTTCCACGAACAGGCGCTCCAGAGCTCTCTCCAGCTTCGTACTTTTATAATAAGTGATCGGAACAACCGCAACCCGGAATCCTTCTTTCTTCATTTTTTTGATCTTCAACATATCTGTATTTGTCAGGATCGGATTGTTGATCTTTAATACCCGGCAGTTTTCTTCTTTTTCTTCCAGAAGATTTCCCTGTTTTCCTGCATAGACCGTCGTACAGGTCACGATTTCCTCACGGATCGCATCGATCGGCGGATTGGTCACCTGCGCAAAAAGCTGTTTAAAATAATCAAACAGCGGACGTTTCTTATCGGAAAGCACTGCAAGCGGCGTGTCCACACCCATTGCCGCAATGGATTCGCCTCCGTTTAATGCCATGTTCCGGATGGAATTGCGGTATTCTTCGTATGTGTATCCAAATGCTTTCTGAAGTTGTTTTCTCTTTACCGGATCGTACTCTTCCACACGCATATTCGGGATTTTCAAGTCTTTGAGTTCCACCAGATTGCTGTCCAGCCATTCTCCGTAAGGCTGTTTTGTTGTATACATCTCCTTCAGCTCTTCGTCCTGACAGATCTTGCCCTTTACGGTATCGACCAACAGCATTTTCCCCGGATGGAGACGTTCTTTTAATACAATCTCTTCTTCCGGAACTTCCAGAACTCCGACTTCGGAAGCCAGGATCAAATCTCCGTTTTTCATCACATAATAACGAGACGGACGCAGACCGTTTCGATCCAGAACCGCTCCCATGATATCTCCGTCTGAGAACACGATGGAAGCAGGACCGTCCCATGGCTCCATCATAGTCGCATAATACTGATAAAAATCCCGGACATCCTGAGAAAGTGTGGCATTTTTGCTCCATGGCTCCGGAATTGCGATCATCATCGCCAGCGGAAGCTCCATTCCGCTCATCACCAGGAATTCCAGCGTGTTATCCAGCATGGAAGAGTCAGATCCCCTGGTATCTACAACCGGAAGAATCTTGTGAAGCTCTCCTTTCAAGGCACCGGATCCATCGTTTCCTCTCTTGCCAGCATCTTGTCTGCATTCCCGCGGATCGTATTGATTTCCCCATTGTGTACCATAAAACGGTTCGGATGCGCTCTCTCCCAGCTTGGATTTGTATTCGTACTGAAACGGGAATGCACCAGTGCGATCGCAGACTCATAATCGGGATCCTGAAGATCCGCAAAAAATGTCCGAAGCTGTCCCACTAAAAACATTCCTTTGTATACGATCGTTCTGCTGGACATGGATACCACATAGGTGTTGTCATTACTCTGCTCAAACACCCGGCGGGCAATATAAAGCTTCCGTTCGAACTCCAGTCCTTTCTCCACATGCTCCGGCTTTTTGATGAATGCCTGCACAATGTGCGGCATACAGCTTCTTGCTTTTTCCCCAAGCACCTCCGGATGCACCGGAACCTCACGAAATCCAAGCAGTTCCAGCCCTTCTTTTTCTACAATGATCTCAAACATCTTCTTTGCCTGATTGCGCTGTAATTCTTCCTGCGGGAAGAAAAACTGTGCGATTCCGTACTCTCTTTCCTCTCCCAGACTGATCCCCAGCTCTTTACAGACTTTCTGAAAAAACTTATGAGAGATCTGCAGCAGAATTCCAACACCGTCTCCGGTTTTGCCTTCGGCATCCTTTCCCGCTCTGTGTTCCAGATTTTCTACGATCTTCAGCGCATTTTCCACAGTTTTGTGGCTTTTGATCCCTTTGCTGTTTACTACCGCGCCGATTCCACAGTTATCATGCTCAAATTGTTCCCGATACAGACTTTTTGTCTCTTGTTCCATGTAATTTTTCATTCTATCCTATTCCTCTCTGTTTATTTTTCTGTTCACACCTTTTACTCTCCGCTGGCGCCATAGTTCGCCAGTACGCGTGCAGATGGATCTGTCACATCACAGCCCTCCCACTCCTGATTCGGCATCCAGAAGCCTGCGATCATTTCCGCCTGTCCCGGATAATATTTTTCAAAAATCTCCCGATACAAAAGAGACTCTTTTGTAAACGGCTGTGCATAAGTATATTTTTGACGTTCCTTTTCAAACGCTTCCTCTGTGTAGCAGGTATCAGCGTACTCTTTCAGGTCGTCTACCATAGAATGTCCCACCGCATCCGAAAATGCTGCCTTTTCTCTCCAGAGAATATGTTCCGGCAGATAGTCCCCTTTCTCAAACGCATGGCGGAGCAAATATTTTCCTTTCCGATACACATTCTGCTTTTTCTCCGGATCGATTGCCATCACATACCGGACAAAATCCAGATCTCCAAACGGTACTCTGGCTTCCAGAGAATTTACGGAAATACACCGGTCTGCCCGAAGGACATCGTACATATGCAGCTCTCTGACCCGCTTTTCTGATTCTTCCTGAAACGCCTGCGCAGACGGCGCAAAATCCGTATATTTGTATCCAAACAGTTCATCTGAAATTTCTCCGGTCAGAAGAACCCGGATATCCGTCTGCTCATGAATGGCTTTGCAGACAAGATACATCCCTATGCTGGCACGGATCGTTGTAATATCGAACGTTCCCAAAAGTCCGATCACATCCTCCAGTGCCGAGAGCACATCCTCTTTTGTAATGATTACTTCTGTATGCTCACTTCCGATGTAATCTGCCACCTCTTTTGCGTATTTCAAATCAATGGCATCTTTTTGCATCCCAATTGCAAATGTACGGATCGGAGTTTTACTCTTTCTCGCTGCCACTGCGCACACAAGCGACGAATCCAGCCCTCCGGAAAGAAGAAATCCGACTTTCGCATCTGCCACCAGCCTCTTTTCGATCCCTGTCACCAGTTTCTCCCGAATATTTGCACACACCTGCTCCAGATCATCCTGACAGATCTCATCCACCTTTGTAATATCGCAATAGCAGACAAATTCTCCGTCTTTATAATAATGCCCCGGCGGAAACGGACGGATTTTTTCACACAGCCCGATCAGATTTTTGCTTCACTTGCAAATACGATGGTTCCCTTTTTATCATATCCATAATAGAGCGGGCGGATACCGATCGGATCTCTTGCCGCAATATATTCCTGTGTTTTTCCGTCATAGATGATGCAGGCAAACTCCGCATCCAGCATACGAAACATTTCTGTGCCATATGTCTCATAGAGCGGCAGAAGTACTTCGCAGTCCGAATCACTCTGAAACGTATATCTGTCGGAAAGGCTTTCTCTCAACCGCTCAAATCCGAAAATCTCTCCATTGCATACCACATAACTGCCACCCAGTGAAAACGGCTGCATCCCGGATGCCGTAAGCCCCATAATCGCAAGTCTGTGGAATCCAAGCAGACCATTTCCGGTATCTACAATCCTGCTGTCATCCGGTCCTCTGGAAATCGTTTTATCAAATCCTTTCTGAAACGCTTCCAGATCATCGCAAACACCGCAATATCCCATAATTGAACACATAATCAAGCCCCTCCTGTAATCAGATTTTCTTATTACAACAAAAAAAGGCCCCCTCTACGTAAAAATATACGTAAAAGACGCCTTTGTCTGATATGTTTTGCATTTTACACTGACAATTCCTGTTTGTCAAGTTGGTTTTTTTCTAATTCTCCACTTCCCGCAGTCGCTCCACCACCGTCACAGTCCGCATTCTGCTATGAATCCACTCTTTTATATTTTTCCACCACCAGTACCAGGCAGACAAATACTGCTGTAAAAACAAGTTGTATCATAATCGCCTGTAAGAACTGTCCTTTTGCAGAAGCCGTCAGATGTCCGAAATCAGCAAGAATATCATTTGCTTTCTCATACCAGTATACCGGAAGGAACTGACTCACAGCTTTTACATCATTTCCCATGAACTCAAGAGGCACAAACGCACCTCCCAGAAAGCACATTCCCAGAGAAATGATATTCGCAATTCCGGTCAACGCGTCTCTGTTCGGGGCAATTGTTCCCATCAGATATGCCAGCGCAATCGCTACGAAAAGCATGAATACCGAATTCAACAGGTAATATGCAAAATTTCCTGATGTATAAAAATCTTTTCCAAAAAATACAATCGCAATTACAATTACAAAAATCCACAGCGCAATCCCTGCCAGGCTCATGCACAAAATCCCCTCCAGACTTTGTCTTCTTCCGGAAACAGGAGATGCCGCCATCCTTTTTTCAGATCTGGATTATGAAAAACAATCAGAATATTACCCATCACAAATCCAGATAATGCCAGAAACAGATACGGCATATACCGAAAATAATATACATACGGAGCATCTTCTGTGTTTTTCCCATCCTTTAAAAAGGTTACCTTCACGCTTTGTGTCCTCTCAAGAGCACTCGCTGCTTCCGCCTCCGTAAATCCTGCTGCCTGATACGTTCTGGCATTATTCAGAAAGCTGTTGATCTGCTGATCCACATAACTGCCCGAATATGTATCCGGAATTTTTGTCACAGAAAGTTTTTCGTCTCCCTTGATACATTTCTCATAAAAATTCTCCGGAATTCTGACCACATAATCCACTTCTCTGTAATACAGCTTTTCCTGTATCTCAGAAACGTCATTTTCTACAGGAATCAGATGATGCAGATTTCCAAGATACTCTGTCAGAGACTCTGCAAGACTTCCTCCATCCTCATCGACAATTCCAATATTCAGCTTTTCCGCCTGATAACTTGTTTCTGACTTTCCCGCTGTGGACTGAAACAGAAGCGTACATCCGAAAAAAATAGCAACATATAGCAGTATCAACATTCTGTTCTGACCGATAATCTTCATGTATCCTTTAAATACTGTCATAACGTTCCCTCCTGACAACCACAAATGAAACTGCAAGAATTACTGTACACATGATAAATAATGTAAGAATGTCATTTCTGAATCGTACCGGATCGTCGTACACATTAATACAGTAAAAAGCATCTGAAATTACTGCCGCCGGATTCAGTTTGTTTACAAGGGGCAATGCACGGTCAACGGCATGTTTTATCTGTACATTCACAAGACCGGCCAGTACACTGGTCGTCATGGAAATCCCAAGCATGATTCCAACCTTGATTCCCTCGCTGAACTTGCCGATACTGCACACCAGAATTCCCATACTCACTCCGATTACACAGCCTGCCGCCACGATCAGCAGCATTTTTCTCATACTCCCCTGAAATTCCATCTGAAGTACATATTTGCAGTAAACAATTAAAATCACCACATTTAAAAAATGAAGTATAAAAGAAGAGATCAGCTCCGTAAGTATCATCTTCAGCCTGTGTACCGGAGATACACATTGTCTCGCAGCCAAAGCACTCAGGTTTGCCTGCAGCCACATCGCAGAACCAAGACCGATAAAACAGCCGTACATGCACGCCATCGCAGCCAGCGCATAAAAGAATCCCATATTCCCGTTGGTTGTTCTGCCGCCTGCAGAAACATTCTCTACCAGTTCCTGATAGTCCGACATCGCGGCAACCGCCTTTTTCATATTTTCAGGATGTACATCTGCCACTGTTTCCAGCGTATCCTTTCCATTTAAATAGCTCTCCAGAAGACTTGCATAATACTCTGCGCAAGTCCGTTTTTTCCCACCTTCAGATAAGGCGTTTCTGTTCCATAAAAAATTCCGGAGATTTTCTGATCCTCAAGCTTCTGCAACGCTTCTTTTCTGTCATTGTTTCCACATGGATCAAAGTTTCTTCTTTGCTGACTTCTTCCAGGAATGACGGAAATACTGAATCTCCCGGATTCTCTTCCACAAAAGCAGCCTGAACAGTTTCAAAATCTGACTCTGAAATGTTCCCGAATGCAAAATAAAACAGCGTTCCGAGAATCAGCGGAAACATGCAGGGCCAAAATAACATACTGAAATTCTTTACTTTTCTGATCACACTGTATTTTATCAAATGAAACATCTCTCTCCCCCTCTAATCGCGAAGCTGCTTTCCTGTAATCTCCAGAAATACATCATTCAGGGTCGCAGCTCTGAGTAGACTCTTCCAAAAGCAACTCCTTGCTCCTCCAGGCAGTGAAGGATCCGCACAAGGTTATGTCTGGCTTTTGTACACTGTACAGTAAGAATGTCATTTTGATAATCAACAGCGAATACATGCGGCAGCTCTCTGATTCCTGCAAGCTGCTCCTCACTTAGTACAACCGCCTCGACCGTCACCTTTTCCCCTGTTTTGATCATCCCGGTAAGCTGTTCTTTGGTGCCAACAGCAATACTCCTTCCATGATCCATGATCGCGATCCTGCTGCAGATCTGCTCCACCTCTTCCATATAATGAGAGGTATAAACAATGGTTGCTCCCTGTCTGTTCAGCTCCTGAATTCCTTCCAGAATCCGGTTTCTGCTCTGCGGATCCACAGCCACTGTAGGTTCATCCAGAATAATCAATCTGGGCTTGTGTGCAATGCCGCAGGCAATATTCAGCCTTCTTAGGAGTCCGCCGGAGAGCTTCTTTGGTCTTGTCTTTTGGTAGTCCTCCAGCCCTACAAAGCAATCGCCTCTTTACAAGACTTTTCTTTTTCTTCTCTTTACATAAGCCGCAGAAATAATCAATATTCTCATATACTGTCAGTTCATCAAAAACCACCACATTCTGAAGTATGATCCTATCTGCTTTTTCACCTCATAATGATCCGGTACCATCTCCTGACCGAATATCCGTATACTGCCTTTATCATATTTCAAAAGTGCCAGCATACAGTTGATCACCGTTGTTTTACCCGATCCGTTCGGTCCCAGAAGTCCGAAAATTTCACCCTCCCGAACATCCAGATTCAAATGATCCAGGGCAACAAAAGAACCGTATCTTTTTACAAGATTTTCTATCTGTATGATTCCATTTTCCTGAAAACGCTCTGTTCCACCCATATATGTCTCCTCCTTGTTTGATCGAACGCTGTTCTTTTCCTACAGCTGATACCCAAATTATAAACTGCCCGCTTTCCATCCGGTAGTGAACGCTGTCATTTCCCCACATGACAAATGTCACTTTCCGTCTTTCCTTTTGCCTTTTCCTTTGCCCGGATCCTGATTTTGTATTATACTGAGGATATCCAAAGATAAATCTGTTTACCGGGAGGAATTGTACGATGCGCCATCTTGAAAATACTGGATTATTCATATTGTCCGGCTTCTTTTTCCTTTTTTTCAGAAAACCGGATTATTTTTTTGTATGCGCCTTTCTCCTGTGCCTGTGTTTGTGCTGTACCAGTTATTTTTCACGGTCAAAAAGGCTTCACCTGGTTCTGTGTACTGCTTTTATAGCGTCCGCTTTTCTGATTCCGGAACTGTTTCTGTTTTTCCCCGCAGTATTTTATGTACTCCTTCTGAATCAATATCATGTTCCGGCTCTTGTATGCAGCGTTCTTTACTTTTACGGCATCTGTCAGACGGAAAACAAATTCCTCTTTTTTTCCTTCTGGGGAATCTTCTTGTTTCTTCTGGCTTTTTGTCTGCAAAACCGCACAGAAGCCGCAGAATGTCTGGAACAAAGTCTCATGAAACTAAGAGACGACAGTACCGAAAAAAATCTCCTTCTGGAAGAAAAAAACCGGATGCTTGCGGAAAAACAGGATTACGAAATTTATGCAGCCACACTAAAAGAACGAAACCGGATTGCCAGAGAAATTCATGACAATGTCGGACATCTGCTCTCCCGCTCCATCCTGATAACAGGCGCCGCCAAGGCCATCAATGCTTCCGATGCACTCTCACCGGTTCTGGATGATCTGGATCATTCTCTAAATCAGGCAATGACCAGCATCCGCACCAGTGTCCATGATCTTCATGACGAATCACTGAATCTGAAAGAAGCAGCCGAAAGTCTGACCTCAGATTTTACGTTCTGTCCTGTAACTCTGAACTATGACATGGGGTTTGAAGTTCCGCGGGAAATCAAATATTGTTTTATCAGCATTGTAAAAGAAGCGCTTTCCAACGTGGCCAGGCACAGCAATGCCACTCTGGTACAGATCACCATGCGGGAACACCCTGCACTGTATCAGCTTTGTATCGAAGACAATGGCACCCTGGAAGAAGGGCTTTCCCTCTCAGAAAACAACCGGGAAGCATTATTCTCAAGCAGAGGGATCGGTCTTTCCAATATGAACGACCGACTCAAAATCCTGAACGGAAACCTGCAGATCACAATACAAAAAGGCTTCCGCCTTTTATCACTATCCCAAAAGAACAGGAGTATTAAGGTTATGAATATTGTAATTATTGATGATGATATTTTTGTCTCCGGCGCACTGAAAACCATTCTGGAAGCCAGCGGTGATATTACCGTTTCCGCCACAGGCACGGACGGAAAAGACGCAGTAAGATTATTCAGAACATACAGACCTGATGTACTTCTTATGGACATCAGAATGAAAGAACTCAGCGGACTTGACGCATCCGCTGAGATATTAAAAGAATTTCCCGATGCGAAAATTCTTCTTCTCACCACGTTCTCCGATGATGAGTATATTGTAAGGGCATTAAAACTTGGTGCGAAAGGCTATCTCCTCAAACAGGATTACGAAAGCCTCATCCCGGCACTGCACGCGGTTCACTCCGGACAGACTGTTTTCGGAAATGAAATCATTTCAAGATTCCCGAGCTTCTTCAAACCGGTCCGACATTCCACCTGGAAGACTACGACATCAGCGAACGGGAGCTTGAGATCATACGCCTGATCGCTGACGGTCTCAGTAACAAAGAAATTGCTTCTCGCCTGTTTCTCAGTGAAGGAACCGTCCGGAATTACCTGAGTTCCATCCTCGATAAACTGGATCTGCGTGACAGAACACAGGTCGCTGTATTTTATTACCGGCATAAGTAATCAGTTTTCCACACTCTATCGGTTTCCGGACAACATTTTCCACACGAAGGACTGGCCTTTTCCACAAATCCGCCAAAACAGTGATGTCAGCGCAAAGCAAAGCACCGGAAGCAGGAAAAACAAAAGGATTCCCGGCCACATAGATGCGGAAAGATACTTACTCACCAACACGTTCATCCCACGCACGATCAGAAAATGCGTCATGTATACAATAAATGTATGCTTCTGCCAGTTTGCCGCCATCGGAAGCGGCAGCTTGCAGACAAGGCACCACAAGGCAGCCGCAAACAACAGAAGATACATCAGATTGGTGAACATACTCGGCGAATATTTGAAAAAATAATACGCCAGAACCGCAAGAATCACGCTCGCCAAAAGCAGCAGCCAGCTTGTGTTTTTACTTTCTACTGCACCACTTCCATGAATTCCGATATATCCCCCGGTCATATAAATAAACAGCCAGTTGCAAAATGCCTGCGCCTGTACACTTCCGAATGCCAGATCTCCACAGATACCGGTACTGTCAATGACAAGCACCAGAACGATCGCCACGATCCCCATATATTTATTGCTGATCAGCAGATAAATAAGAGGGGAGAGCACCACAAGCAGGATCAGAAACTGTAAAAACCATAAAAATGCGCAGTATCTGTAATTGAGTACCGCATCCACGATCCCCTTCCAGGTTACTGTGATCGGTGGTTCATTGAACACAGCCCGCAAAGGTGTGATATAGGACACCCCTACATGAATGAAATAGTAAAGCAGTGTCCAGATCACATATGGAATCAACAAGCCCACAAACCTCGTCTTATATTTTTCCAGCACTTTCCCCCAGGAATAATTTCTGTAAAACAGGTATCCGGAACACAGGAAAAATCCTGCCACACCAACCACTGCAATATCGGAAACGATCGTCTGCTCAATCTGATTGAACAGCGGTTTTCCATCGATCATCACTACTTCTGTAAACAGATCAACATTCTGTGCATGAATCCACACCACAAAAATACACAATATGAAATTGTACCATGTCACCCGGTTGCTGAATGTATTCTTATTCATATGCTACTCCTCAATGATCTGGATCTCCAGATAATCAAAATCAATGGAATCCACAAAATTATCCTGATAAAACCTTGCCTTTGCATGCTTCTTAAATTCTGCGATCGTTACATCCAGCCAGATCGGCTTGCTCAGATCAAACTCATAGCAGATTTCCTCCAGCGCATTGAAAATTTTATGTGTGCGTGTCTCATCCGAATCGTCGCAAATCACCGTGTCACGCAGCATCCGGTTGTCTTTAAACTCTTTTCCCCATAATCGAAACATGATTTTTCTCCTTTTTTAGCCTATTCTCAATATCACTCTTCATAGTGTCCTCTGCATGATATGACTTTTATATTTTGTAATTCATCTATCTGATAAACAAGCCTGTTAGCTTCATCCATTCTCTAATTCCATTTCTGTTAATTCTTCCAATGAAAATGACATTGTTTTCCCTGCATTTAATTCCTCCAAACTTTTGTCAATACGTGCAAGATACTCTACATTTCGTTTTATTCTCATCATTTCATTATACTCTGTTTCTGAAATCATTACGATATTTTCATTCTTAGGACGTGAGATAATCAATGTCTCACCGCTGAAAACCTTATCACACCACTCTTTAAAATGCCCTCTTACATCCATACTTTTCACTGCCAACATAATTCCACCTCATTTCTGTACATAAAATCGTACGCTTTTTCATATTTATATTCTATGACCTTAGAATACTCATGTCAACCACTTTCATGCCATCGGTTTTCTTTATCCACAGTGCTTGAAAATCCATACCTATATACGCTATAATCAAAATCCAAAGAAAGGGACTGTCGGTTAATGCCAATTTTTAGCCTCTAAATCTTAAAATACAAATCTCCTGTAGTAATCAGTGTTTTGACACCTGATCTTCTACAGGAGATTTGTATTTTTTCTTTTCGATGTGTATTCTAACTCCTCCATCACTTTTTTCAGGGTATAGACTGGATCATCGTCAGGTAAACTCAATGGGAAAGTTTTGGGGCAGATGCTTGTCCGCTGCCCTCTCTTCTCCCATCTCTCGGATCATTTGTGCAATAACATCTTCCTCTTCTTCAAGTTCCTCTGAAATCTCAGAAATAGATTTTCCTTTTACCAGTTTCTTTTGAATCTGCATTCTAAGAAGCTCAATTTTCCCTTCGAATTTTCCCTCTTCTCTCCCTTGTACTCGTCCTTCTTCTCGTCCCTCTTCTCGTCCTTCTTCTCTTCCAACCTCTCTGCCCTCTTCCCAGGACGCTTCCCGCTCCTGTCGCATATGCTTTTCCTCATCGTATTCATAAATACTCACTTGTTTCGCCTCA
>ENA-OQDE01000641-OQDE01000641.1-human-gut-metagenome-genome-assembly--contig:-NODE-641-length-19121-cov-7.156049_pt1 | contig 19121 bp, 21 predicted proteins | sample MGYA00242768_ERZ504595 | MGnify/ENA primary metagenome ERZ504595 (study PRJEB26092, sample SAMD00036307) | human gut metagenome | host: Homo sapiens | study: EMG produced TPA metagenomics assembly of...
GTCGAAGGGTCGGATTGATTTTGGCTACGAGCACATCCCAACGGGTCATTCCGGGATATTTCTTTTGATTGGGGTGAAGCGTATTGTTCCATTCTTCACAATCGCGCCGGTCGTCCGCCACAAGCTCTTCAAACGTATAATACTTTCTGTCTTCCCAGGTGTGGTTGCTGCTGTCACTCACTTTCTTCTGGTCCACCCGCCGTGCACCTTTGTTATGCCAGCGGCCAATGGCTTCATGGTTCTTATGTGCTATGGTTGTCTTGAACGCACCGTTCAGAGCTTCAGCATATTTCTCCTGTGAGTTCTGTGGGGCACAGAAATGCACAAACTTAAATACCTCACCTGCCTTCAGGAATCCTTCTTTATACTTGCTCATCAAGTGCTGCTCCACCTCAATACCGGCTGGAATACCCCATCCGTTGCGTTCGATGAGCCGGAACATATCACGAAAACAGTCCACTACCAAGCATCATCTTATCCCGCCCGTAGGCCAGCCCGATACGGCACTGGCTCACCACATCATAAGCATAATAGGCATGCACATACTCGCCGCCTTTCATCCGACGCGGCAAATCCACGTCATCCATCGTTATTTGTGACAGGGAGAACTTACCACCATGGCGGTGCATGTGCGGCATTTGCTCATGATAGAATTCCATACGTCCACGCAAGGCTTTTTCTATCAGCAGCTGGCTTGCCGGGTTGTTCAGTATGTTCCGGATAGTGCTTTCGCTCAGTTCTTTCGGTTCCCCGTTCTTATCCGTAAGTTTTCCGGATTGAATATCTCTCCTGTTTCCAGATCCCATACTTCCAGTTCACCGCATACAAACGACAGATACATTTCATGCACATCACTGCCGTATGGTTGGTTGGGAAGTACTTTCAAACTCATCACCAGGCGTTCGTCCATGTGAGTTACCTTCCGTTTGTTCTGGTTGCCGAATTTTCCGGTTATCAAACATTCATAACCGTATTGCTTATATTCGTTCACTTTCTTGCGGAAACGAAGGGTACTGGCAGGAAGATCATGACCAAAGTCTTCGCGTAGGGTCTCGATGGTGGTGGCCATCATGTCCCAGTTATATTTTTCACCCATCAGTTTTCGGTAATCATTGCTTCTGTTATAAAGCTTGATACAAGTATTCAACACGGAAGCATTCACCGCATATTTCCGGGCAAGTTCGTCTGTTGCTCTGTTGCTGGAAGAATGAGAAGCCCAATCCAAAAAATAGGCTACTGCAGCCTGATCCAGCACATAGTTTGAGAGTATCCAGTGGCGAAGTGCCTGCTCTGTTCCACCGGGGTTGTCTTCCTTCACCCGTTCCAGACACTCGGTAGGCAGGCTATTGAGGGCGACCAACGCGCAATTTCCAGCAGCACCTCCACCACGACGCACCACCTTGATACGGCCACGGTTCACCCAGTTCCTGTAGCAGGATTCGGTGATATAGCCGCCATCTATGAGCTCACGTGCAGAAATACACTGTATGTTACCGTAATACACCAACATAGCCGCCTCCTATCTCAATGCCGATGCAAACGCTTGGATTTGGTTAATATCGGCAACCATCACATGCTCGTAAGTCTTCACCGTTTCTCCCTTGAATATTACCTGACCGCTACCATCATTACGGTCAAGCTCTATCAAGGCACCGTTCGGACAGTACTGACGCATCACATTGTCATAATCATGGAAAGTTTCTATTTCCGGAATAACAACCATCACAATACCGCCACGATCCATGGCCAACTTACGGATCTTTGCAGAAAGTTCGGAGTTGCCACGACGGTCATCAAACCGGATAGCGTTATAAACAGTCTTCTCTGTCACGTTGAGTGCCTTTGCGATAAAGTCGCGGTCGGCTTTCGTAATGTGAATGTACCTCTTGTTCATATCTCACTTGTTTTAATGATTAATATTGGGGGGAGTCCGGGGAATCGAACCCCGGCACAAGAACCATGCACTCCCGTGTGTCTTTCCACACCGTCACCCGTCTCTTAACGCCTTCCGGGTTGTCACGCTGGGTTTACTGTTGTCCCTCAACCTTTTCACCTTTTTCAATAATCCCAAGAAGTATAGTGAATTTCTCACGTATCTTCTGGTTCACTTCCAGTTCCAACGTATGCGCCAAATTTGAAGCCGCACTGGTGCTGTTCTTGCGGATGCTTCCGGTAAGAAGACTATCAGTCAGACTGTTTATCTTGCTTTCCATGTATAACTTTACATCATCATGGCTACCGGCAGATAAAACCACCTTCAAGGCACGGTAACAGGAAAGTTCACGTTGCGTCTTGTACATATCCTCGGCATACCAGCAGAAGAAATGTTCAAAATCCTCATTCATGTCTTTGGTGTACTTGTCAGCCTGTCTTACCAAATCATCTATATGGGTCTTTACAGAACTGAATACAAAATCCCAGCAACTCATTTTCTTGTTTTCCATAATCTCACTTATTTAAATTCGTTTATAATCGGTTTCAAACTCACGCCGTAACAACTCATCAGGCGGCGGATAAGGTTCTTCACATAAAAATCAGGTGCGGAAAACACAATCCCGGTCTCTTCGGTATATCTGAAGCTGATACCGTCCATCATCAACACGTAAGCCACCTTGTGCTTCACGCTCTGTGTCTGCCATTCTTTTATTTCTTCGTTCATTTTCTTTAATCCTTAAAATTCGCTAATCACATGCCTTTTTCGTATATTTGGCGCGGTGTTCCTTTTTGAACACGCTGCAAATATATAGAATATTTTCGACACTAAAAAGTTTTATGTAGATAATTTACGACTTATGACGAATATTTCCGACAGGATTGCAATCCTAATTAAAGAAAAAGGTATCAGTACAAGGGCACTTGAACAAGCTATTGGGTGCTCGAATGGAGTAATTTCAAGATGCATTAGCAAAGGAACAGATATATCAAGTTTATGGGTGTCGAAAATTATCGAAATACATAATGATATAAACCCTACCTGGTTACTTACTGGGAAAGGTGATATTTACTATAATACATCATCTACAACAACACAAACAACCGAACTATCCTCTCTCCTTGCCTTAATTAGAGAAAAAGAAGAAATCATCAGGGAACAAGATAGAGAAATCGGACGCTTAGAGGAACGAATCCGGCAAATGACAATCGAAAAGGAAAAACATGTATCGGATGCGCCCATTTCCGGTACTGCAAATGTCGGGTAGGCGGATTTACTATTACCATACACCGGTGATGGAAAACGAAGCGTACCCCCTATCATCCCCATGATGTCCCCCTCCCAAGCAATCCCCCTCCCTACCATTATATAAGGCATAAAGGCACTGATATTGGGGAATTTAAAAAGTAAAACGTGAAAAATGATAGGTTTTTAGGGGGGGGGCTATCAAATAAAAAACAAGGGGTATTTTTAAAATTGTGGTATTTTAGCATGTCTGTATCGCACACCGCCAAAACCCTATTTTGAATATCCAGTTCTATAAAAGTGAATATCCACTTTGAATATCCACCTGAATATCCAGCGTCAAAAAAGACCGATTTCAAGCACAAAAAAGGGAGGTATAACCACCTCCCCACACCGGATCATTCTAAAGCCGTTTTTATTGCCTTTTTAGCCGCTTATTATTCGTCTGATACATTTCCACTACGCCCGCAAGAAATGAGCGTAGATTGCTTTATTATAGCCTTTTTGGTGCATACAGTCCCGTTACCAGATAATCCTGCATGAAGCAGATAATTCTTCGTTGCGCCCACCTGTTCTGCCGTCAAAACAGTATAAATGGCCGTTATACTACTAAAATACCAGTCTTTCCGCTTTGTTCCTTCTATTCCGTGTGTCAAATGTATATGTATTACCTTTGCCATAACTAATAATATTTTGTCGCAAATATACCAAATAACTATTATATGGAATAATTTAAGCAGCATTATATCAAATAATCAGGCACAAAAAAAGCAGCCGCAGCTGCCACTCACTCCCCCACCAGAATCAACCATGTAAGCCTTATGTAAACCCAATTAAACCTATCTGCAAATCTGTATGCCTAAAAAGCACATAAATGTAGCTGCAAATTAAACCCACGTAAACGTTTCGTTTTGCAGAGCCATCCACTCATATTTTGCATAACATTTTGTATATCAATAGGTTTGATATTCTTTCCGCTCAATCCTCAATATACGTTTCGTTCTGTGCCCCATACAAAGTTCTTCAAAGTCTGTTTCATTGTAGCTGTAACCGCCCAATACAGTGAATTTATGTGCACCGATTTCTTTGCTATATTGTGCAGTAAGTTCCATCAATTTCTCCATCTTAGTATAAGCACCTACAGAAGACCAACCTGCCAATCCATCACGCAAAGCAGAAATATGGTTCAACGTTTCACCATAACCACGGTTCATATTATCACGAATATAAGAGAATACGGCAGAAAGAGTCAAATCCTTGATAGGATTATAAACAATATTCCCATTGTAGCGCAACTGGGTCTTTTTTACATTTCCTTCAGCCTCATACAACAAAGCCAAGGGATTCTCGTATTCGAATTTGCTCACATTCTCATTCCATGTACCATCCTCATTTCTTACCGGATCGGTTGGGTTTCTACGAGTTGCCTGACCATATACCCAACCTCTGAAGCTCCCCCCATTGGTGGTAGATTCCATCTGGTTTTTCTTACCAAACAGACCGAATTTCAATTTTAACTTATCATCAAACATACGGTGGGTCACCTCAATACGTCCTTGGAAGCTTTCGAAATCCGATTTTTTCATAATCCTTGACGAGAGGCATAGTTCAAGTTGGCAATATAATTAGTCTTTGAATTGCCGCCCATCAATGACAAGTTGTGAACATGGCTAACCGGTGTACGGCTAATCTCATCAATCCAATCCGTATCAGCCCATGGTCCTGGTCGGGATAAAGGGTACGAAACTCATCTGCATTCAGCATATCCAGTTTCTTGGCTATAAGAGAAGTACTGACATAGCCATTATACTCCACTTGGTTAATATCCACTCCTTTAGCCTGTTTAGTAGTAATTAAAATCACACCATTCGTACCCCGTGTTCCATAGATAGCGGCAGCAGAACCGTCCTTCAACACGTCCACGCTCTCCACATCTTCGGGAGCCACAGTACCAAGTTCTCCAGGAATTCCGTCAATCAATACCAACGGAGCAGTATTAGCTCCACCAATGGTATTTGTACCACGAAGACGTATCTGGGTACTTCCCGTCGGGTCACCGTTAGGATTGGTAATGGCCAGACCGGCTACTTTTCCTTGAATCAGCTGTCCCACATCCTTCACAGCTCCTTTTACAAAGTTGTCGGCTTTCACACTAGCTACAGAACTGGTCACATCACCTTTACGCTGTGTACCGTAACCAATCACCACCACTTCATCCAAGGTCTTGGTATCCTCCTTTAAAACAATCTCTAATGAATTCTTTCCTGCTGTCGGGACTTCCTGAGTGACATAGCCAATATAAGAAATAACCAACACACTCTTTGCCGGAACATCCAACATAAAGTTCCATCAAAATCGGTAATGGTTCCCATAGTATTATTGCCTTTTACAACAACACTGGCTCCTATGACAGGCTCGCCGGAAGAATCTTTCACCTTACCCGTCACTTTTTGCTGGGCTAAGGCCGTTAATGAAAAGCTTAACAGAGTAAGCAACAAAAACAAATGTTTCATTCTATATTAAATTTAAAGTTATACATACCTTTACTGCGGGAATGAATGAAGAAGATGTGTTTTTCTCCCCGTAAAAGGTTGTGGCAAAAGAATGAAATAGGAAATAGAAATACAGGTGAAGAACCATGCTAACAGGGGATACAAATGGCTCTAGCTATAACTTGACGCATTTGTACCCCCTATTTGCAACAATTAAAGGACAGGAAGAGATTTATTTTTCGTGCTGTGATTTCTGAAACTCACTGGGAGTCATTCCAAATTCCTCCTTAAAGCAAGTGGTGAAATACTTCCGGTTAAAATACCCCAACGTAGCGGCAACCTCTGTTACACTTTTATCTTTATCTTCCAGCATGTGTCTGGCATGCTTCATCTTAATGTTCCGGATAAAATCCAATGGAGTACGGCCTGTTATGGCTTTCAATTTACGGGTCAAGGTAGAACGGGACATATTCATGGCATCAGCCAAAGCTGTCACATCAAAATCAGGCTCAGTAAGGTTATCTTCCACGGCTTTTACCGCTTTCTCCAATAAAAGTTTGTCCAGTTGTACAAACTCAGGTTCAGGTAAATTCACCTTGCTATCCAGATAAGTACGCATTTTAATCATCTCCTTGCTGTCCGCCCACATTTCATTATTCTTACGGTCTATCCGTTTCAGGTAAAGATATAGGCTATAACCGGATATGCCCATCACTATCAATACATAAAACAAATACGCCCACCAAGTTTCATAAAAAGCTGGAAGACGTCGGATGGTCAGTTCTGTTACTTCCTTGCTCCAAAGGCCGTTTTCATCCGTCGCCTTCACTTGAAAAGTGTAAGTACCCTTACTCAGATGATTATAAAAAGCCGAGTTTTTTCCACCTTCCACATATACCCACGCCTTGTCCACTCCTATCAACCGATAAGCATAGCGTATCTTTGAAGCATAACGGTGGTTAAGAGAAGAAAAACTAATTTCCAAATTCTGGTCATCGGGATGTAATTCTATCCGGTTAATGGAATTGCTACCCTTTCTGTCTCCGAATATCAATGATGCTCCTTGCAACTTTATATCAGTTATCTTGGTCTTCACTGCACTAGCCTTTCTTTCCAACCCGTTTGATGGAGTAACCATGCAAATACCCGGAATGCCGCCCCAATAAATATTGCCGTCTTTTGCCTGACAAACAGCAGTGGGAAGAAAGCGATGCAACAAGATGGAACCGTCCGTGGTGAGATAGGTGCGGAACGAACCGTTACGAGGATTAAATTCTATCAGTTTCTGGTTTGTATCAATCCAAATATGATTGTATGCATCAGCCACTATTTGGTTCACCTGATTACCGTTCATACCGCAAGCCTCATTATAACTGACCAACTTATTCTCTGAAGGATCATAAGAATAGACTCCTCCGTCACAAGTTCCCAACCACAAAATCCAATCGGGAGCAATAGACAGACAAGAGAAATTCTTGTCCAATTTGAAAGAACGAAGTTTTCATCCGCCGTTGTCTGAAACAAACCATTGTCTTGAGTACAAATCCATATCAGCCTTCCTTATTCTCCACAATTCCCATCACATGCCCACATCGGGATAAACCTGTTTAATTCTTTTCTGACGGACATCATAACTGCAAAGTCCTTTACTCAATCCTATCCATAAGATTCCGTGCGAGTCTTCATACAATTTGGTCACCGTAGCGTTCGGTTCCACCTGCCCGTTCAAATCAATAACATCCTTCAGATGCATCTCCATTCCCTGGCGGGCCATACCATAAACCCATCTATTCAAATCCTTTGCCACCCAAATACCGTCATTGATACGTGCTCTCGTCATCTCGCGCCCGTTATCTAAAGCCAAAGAAGCAAGTGCGGGAAAATCCGAATAGATTTTTACCTTATCCCGCTTCAGATCATACAACACCAAACCGGTTCTTTCCTGCATTATCCACATCATACCGTCTCCGTCATCACACAAGGCCATTACAGCCGGACTACGGTTCGCCCTGTCCGCTAAAGCAGGCAAGGCATAATCCTTGGTTATATTATCCATCAGATGTACAATGAAGCTGGGGCAGTCAAAGGCCGATACCCACAGACATCCCCTCCCTTTCAGAACTTCTACCAACATGTGATTAACAGGTAGAAGTCCTGTCTGGAATTTCAATTGTTTTAACGTCTTATCCGGTTGTATTTGTAAGGACATGAAATCGTGCCCGGTGGTCAACCAGATATACCCCAGTTTATCATCCTGTACCAGACTAAGGATGACCCCATCCTCCTCACCAGCCGCATTGACCGGTAATTCAGAATATACAAACATGGAATCTTCCGGAGCCGAAGGGTCAAAACGCACCACACCATCCCCCAGGTAGCCAACCAGAAGTAGTCCTGTTCATTATCCTGAACCATTACCGTAGGATTTTGTCTTCTCATCTTATCAGGATAAGGAACGAACTCGTCTTTTTCTTTGTCCAAATGATATACCCGGCCATTCCACACAGAGATAATAATCTCATGGTTGCGGCTCTCACAAAATCCGGAAATAGTAGTTCTTCCATATTCATTCTGGAGTGGATACTCTTTGACCAACTGTCCGTTGATGTCATATTTGGCCAATATAGAACGATAACTCAGCCACATATAGCCGTCACTGGTAGCATAAAGATACATCACCGGAATATTCTTCAAACGCTCTCGGTCCATAGGATGTACACTGTAGTCCGATTTATCAAGAATGTATACCCCTTTGTCTGTACCGAACCATATATTCCCCTTCTTATCCTCAGCGATACACTCCACCAAATTGTCCTCTAATAATCCCGGAGTTTCAATGTCCGAACGAAACACTTTCACATGATAACCGTCATCACGACATAATCCGTTCACCGTGCCATACCACATATATCCTTCGCTGTCTCTGAAGACGCGATGAATGGCATTTACCGGCAGCTGGTCAATGGTAGGAATATCTGTAATAGTTATGTTCTGAGAACACACCAAGAAGGAGAGAAAAGATAGTATAAAGGTCAATATATATTTCATTGTGCTTTCGGTTAGAATCATAGACTGCCCCAAAGTTATAAAAAAGAAACCGGATACTCTAGCAGTTTTTAAAATTTGCTAAAGTATCCGATAATTGTTCTACCCGCAGGTTCCTTCTTTTGAAACCTCCTCCTTACATCTGTGTTTTAATTCTTTTCTGTAGCTTCTTCATTTCCCGTAGGGGCAGTCTGTGTCTCCACCCCTACGGGAAAAGTATTTTAATAACCGAAACCGGTTGCTTTTACATACACCTTATAATCTTTCATCATGCCGGGAGCTCCTTGTTCCGCACGCGGCAGAATACGGAAACCGGTCACGTTATATTCTTTGCCGAGATCTATCACCACCTGATGAGGATAAGCCGTATTATCCACCGTCTGCCAGAAAGTACTTTCCTGCAAATCATAAATCTTATCGGCTGTGCGGTTACCGCTACGAGTCTCCTCGCTGTCTGCATAAACAATCTTCCAGTTTTCACGAGAGATTTTCTGTCCTTTCTCATCCAGCACGTCAAACTCCGCGATGGCGGCAATGTTGGTATTATCAAAAGAAGACAGACCTTCCAGACAGAAGTAACGTCCTTTCGTAGCAGGTACTTTCACTTCCTGCCAACCGTTACCCGGTTTGAAAGTACCGGCAGCTACCGGTGTTTCCTTCTCCAGCTTGATGGTCTGCCCCTGTTTACGATGCGTTTCTGGAACAGCCACGCGAAGCATATCCAGGATAGGTTTGTTCAATCCGATAATGGTCGCCTTTTTCGGACCTTTCAAATCAAGAACAATGATTTCGTTCACTCCTTTTTTCAGCCAGCAGCCCGGCATGAACAGGGTTTGTTGAGGGCCGATTTCCCAAAAACGTCCCATGCATGACCGTTCACCCATACCATACCTTTTCCCCAAGACTCCATGTTCAGGAACGTATCAGCCACCTTATCCAAGGTAAAAGTGGCGCGATAGTAGGCGGGAATACTTTCATCATTTTTCTCTATGCCACAAGCGGCAGACGAGTTCATATCCTGAAAATTCCTGGAAGATACAAATTCATAATCTACGGGAAGATTATAAACAGTCCAGCCTTTCAGCGTTTCGGCATTCTTACCGTTCACCAGTTCCACTTTCTCGGTAATTCCCTTGCGGTCGTGAATGGACTTGTCAAAGTTCACACGCCCCATGGCTTCCACCAATAAATCAAGCTGTGTACCGGCTTTCAATGCAGGCAGTGTAAGTTCCTGTTCTCCACCACGGCGGTCCAGACGCCCCAACAGTTTCCCATCGGCAAAAACCTGTGTCCAGTCATGCTGTTCGGTGATTTTCAAAACGGTTCCCGCTTTCACATCTTCCGGCAAATGGGTACGGTACAGGATACTTCCCCAACCCTGGTCAAATTTCTCCATCGGCCGGATTTCCTCTGTCTGCTTCGGTTCGGGCAGATTGTCAACCAACGGAGCTATTTGAGTGAATTTAATGGCAGGGATTTCCATCACTGGTAAAGCTTCGGGAACTTCAGGCAATGTTTGTCCTTCGTCCAAGTAGTCCTTCAACATATCACGTAAAGCAAAATACTTGTCGGTGGTCCAGCCTGCTTCGCTGATAGGAGCGTCATAGTCATAGCTGCTGCACATAGCCGAGTAAGCCGGATTGTTGGCACCGCCCCACCAACCAAAGGTAGTTCCTCCGTGAGTCATGTACAGACTGAAAGAAATACCTTTGTCCATCATCTCTTTCAGACCATCCACCATGATTTGTCCGTCACGGGTTTCGTGCTTGCGTCCCCAGTGGTCAAACCATCACTCCAGAACTCGCTGCACATCAGCGGAGCGTCGGGACGTACTTCTTTCAGTTTGGCAAACTGTTTGTCGATATCGGCTCCCGTACCGAAGTTTACAGTCCAGAGCAAATCATCCAAGCCGTTATTCAGGAAATTAGAGCTCCAGTCACATTGGAACAACGGCACTTCGGTGAAGCCTGCGGCACGTACCGTATCACGGATGGCCGACACATACGGCTTGTCCGTACCATACGAACCATATTCGTTTTCCACTTGCACCATAATGATGTTACCGCCACGGGTAATCTGCAAGTCCTGCAACTGCTTGCCCACTTCGTGCATAAAAGCTCCCACGTGCTGCATATAAAAGGGATCAAGTGTACGTAACTGTACGCTGTCATTCTTCAACAGCCACCAAGGCAGACCACCCATTTCCCATTCCGCACATACATACGGGCCAGGACGCACAATGACGTACATGCCATGCTTCTGAGCAATTTACAGAAAGCTGCAATATCTTTATTGCCTGTAAAATCATACTTACCGGGAGTTTCCTCGTGCAAATTCCAAAAGACATACAGACAAAGCGTATTCATGCCCAATGCCTTACACATTTCAATACGATGTTCCAGTATTCACGGGGAATGCGCGGATAATGCACCTCTGCCGCTTTGACCACGAACGGTTTCCCATTCAGCAGAAAGGTATTCTTACCTGCTTCGAATGTTCCGGGCTTATTGCCGGCACATCCTGCCAGCAGCAGGACCGCCAGCAACAAAGTCAGTAATTTCTTCATGTTTATTTATCTATTGTTATTTTTCATTCTTGTTTATCCGGATTACCGTAAATGAATAAGCCGGCAATTCATACCCGAATTTCTCGCTTACCTCCATTGTACCGGATACAGGACGAACCTGTTGGTCTGTCGGTTTTCCTGCCAAAACCGTCTTTACGGCAGTGGTGTTCATTCCTTCCAAAGACGGGAGCTCCACTTGCGCATTCACCGCTACCGGCAGCAGATTCACCAGTTTCACGATCATATCTCCTGTCTTTCCGTCGCGGACTACCGACACACCTATCCGTTTCTTCACCGCATCTTGTGCATTATCCAAAGTCACGGAAGAAGCGATGTATTCACTGCCCGCATTTTGTCCGTACATCTGCTGCGCATAGTAACCTACGGTGGGTTTTACCTCCGTATTATTGAAATAAATCAAATCCGGATTCCACTGGGTATGTCCCTCCTTAGCCAGTAACGGAGCGTAAGAAGTCATGGTCACCACATCGGCATTACGCTCCACGGAAGTCAGGTACAAGGCCTCGGCCAAAGCTGTTTCTATATTGTTGGGACGTCCCGGCAAATGAGCCGCATACTCTCCCAAATACACTTTCGCCTTGTTACGGTCATAACGGTCATAGAAATCCTGATTGTTGATAAACCATCCCGGGGTGTTATAATAATGTTCATCCACCATCGGAATACCCATCTTAGTGGCGAATTTCCAGCCTTCCTCATAATCACTGCCCTCATAGAACGGGCCTACCGTTCCGATAACGGTCACTTCGGGATATTTCTCCTTCACCGCATTGAAAATCATGGTGAAACGTTCTTCAAAGATATCGGTAATCAAATCCTCGTTACCAATACCGATGTACTTCAGATTGAAAGGTTTGGGATGTCCGGCTTGCGCACGCTTCTTTCCCCACACGGTCTTCTTCGCATCTCCATTCGCATATTCTATCAAATCCAGTACATCCTGCACGTACTGCGGCATTTCCTCCATCGGGATTCCGCCTTGCTGACCGCCGCAACCCAGTTCGCCTACCGAGTGATGACTGCAAGTACCCGAATTCTGACAAGGCACTCCGGCTGCCACTACAGGAACAGGTTCGGCCCCCATATCCTCGCAGAACAAAAAATATTCATGATATCCCAGACCGCGGGTCTGATGATACCCCCACAAATTGCGCAGAGGCTTGCGTTCCTCCAACGCTCCTATAGAGCCTTTCCAATCATAAATATTGTCCACACCATCTCCGTGAGCCACACATCCGCCGGGGAAACGGACAAAACGGGGATGAAGGTCCGCCAAAGTCTGTGCCAAATCGGCGCGCAGCCCGTTCTTCCTGCCTTTAAATGTATTCTGTGGGAAAAGAGAAACCATATCCAAGGCATACTTCCCAGCCATCTGCGGACAAACGGACAACACGGCATCCGCAGCATCCGCCGTTGCCGTCAGTACAGCCTTTTGTTTTTCCACTCTGTAGATGAAACCCGAATAGCAGCCTGCGCAATTTCCTTGCCATCTTTGGTAGTCAGCCTCACAAGCACTTTTCCACCTTTCGTATCATCCAGCACTTTGGAAAACACAGAGAAGTCATACTTCTCACCTTTTTCACGGCAATACCGTCAAAACCGTTATTCACCAAGGCAGCACCCGGCGGTGTACCTCTAACACTGCATAGTGAGCATTGTTAGCATGGATGGGACTGTCCTCACTGACAGACAGTTCCGCATCAGTACCCTGTATACTCCACGCATACGTGCTGTTCCAGTTCTTATCTCTTGCACCGTCTTTGGCAGAATATTCAAAATCACGGTTCTGAACCAGCTCCGCATAAAGTCCACCATCGGCTCCATAATTGATATCCTCAAAGAAAATACCTATCAGATGCTCGCTAATGGGCTTCACCCGTCCGGTATCCACCCGGATGGTGGCAGCGACCGGTTTTAGTCCGGCAAAGCGGACGGCATCCTGTTCGGTACGCTCATTATTCTGTATATCGCGGAATTTCTTATGCTCAGCAAAACGAATCAACTGTTCTATATCCGCATAAGGTACTTTCTGCATATAACCGTTCAAGGTATCTTTATCAAGGACAATCTGCCGGGCAGTGACCAGTCGGGGCACGGCAGGCTTCTCCGCATTGACATATTGTTGGGGAGCCCACTTCAACAAGTCGGAAGAATGGGAAGTACCCCATACTTTTCCGCTGGGGGTAAGCTGCCACCGGCAATACCAACGTCCATCTTCCGCTTTTTCCAGAAGAGGTTTAATCATTCTCTTTTCCGCCCCCCAACGCCCGAAATCACATTTCAGATAGCAAAGCCGTCGGATACACTCAGCCACTTGTCGCCATCGGGGCTCCATGCGAATTTCAGTCCGCTGCGTCCCTCGTCTTCCGGATGGGCGTAAGAGAAGATGTAGACCGAATCGGGCTCATTATATACTTTTTCCACGGCAGCACAGACGGATTGGCCTGCTGCCAATGAGGCGATTGCCAGAGATAATAAGGTCTTTTTCATGGTATATGCTTTATTGTCATGTTTCTTTTATAACGTGGGAACAACCTTCCTGATGGTTCCGTCCGGATTAAATTCCATACGGTCTATACATACTTCACGATGCACGCCAGGACCCTTCTCACGATCTATAAAGTTCTTATTAATACGATGATATACAATGTACCACTCATCCGTACCCGGAATTTGTAGGACTGCATTGTGCGCAGGTCCATAGATTTCCTTTGCAGGATCCTGAATCAGTACCACCGGTTTCTTAGCAACCTTTATAGGACCTAGCGGAGATTTCGACGTACCGTATGCCACATGATAGTTGGGCGAACCGGTATCATCCACCGACCACATAAAGTAGTAAAGACCATTACGATAGAACACATATGCCGCTTCACGGAAAGCGTAATCTTTCAGACTTCCTCCTTTCGGTGTCAATACGGTCAAGGTATTCTTTTTGATGGAAACCATATCCTCATTCAGTTCGGCGCCCGCCATATAACCATTGCCCCAGTACAGATAGGATTTTCCCGAAACCGGATCGGTAAACACATCCACATCAATCTGCTGTCCGTGGCCCACGGGAGATTCAGTAATAATGGGATGTCCCAAGTCTTTGAACGGACCAATGGGTGAATCGGCTACCGCCACCCCAATCTGCTTGCCGCCTCCGGCTACAGGATTACCACTGAAATAGAAGAAATATTTATACTTTCCATCCACCATTTTCTCTTCAATGCACGGAGCCCATGCGTTTCCATCTGCCCATGCCACCTGATCGGATTTCAAATCAAGCATCACCCCTTCATCTTTCCAGTCCTTCAGATTATCCGAAGAGAAGACACTGAAATACCATCCGCCCCATCCGGGCTGTCCGTCGGTGGTGGAATAGATATAATATTTTTTAGTCTGATGAGAATACAATATCTCGGGGTCAGCATGGAAACCTTGCAGCACGGGATTGTTGGGAATCGTCATATTGCCCATTTCCTTTGAAGGCCATTTGTCGGTGATGCGCTTCAACTCGGCACGGGTAATGGGGATGATAGTTCCGTGACGCGGATGAAAATTCATCTTCACCTCACTGTCTATCACTTTAAAGTTTTTCAAATCGGTCGTTTCAGTAAACTGGTATTTACCTTTCATATAGACATCATACATCAAGATGTATTTATTCTGACCTATCAGTTTGAAAGTTCCCGCACCTTCCACCGCTTCCGGGGTCTGCTGCTTGTAGTCGGGTTCTTCCTCCCATTGTCCCGAAGTCAGTGAACGGGTAGTTGCTACCCGGATGCCGTTTCCATGTCCTTCGGTTTTATAAAACAGGTGGTAGATTCCATCTTTATATACGATATCACCGTCTATGCAAGATTTCTTGTTTTCAGGGATGAAAAGCGGTTTCGGTTCACCTTCCAGGTCGGTAAATTCTTTATTGGCATAAGCATAATAAATCACATCTGCCCCATCACCATATTTCATTGACCAATAAACCAAGTATTTTCCGGCTTCCGCATCGAAGATAGTCTGAGGAGCCCATACCCGTTTCAGTTTTTCCTGGCCGGCATAACGTTTCTGCATATTGATGACAGAATGGTTCCAGTTCACCAAGTCTGTAGATTTCAGCAACACCATGGCACGATTGGAGTCCCATCCATTGTCAGAAACCATATCGGTAACCACCATATAGAATGTCTTTCCGTCTTCGCAACGCAGGATATGCGGGTCGCGCACGCCACCGGTAGACTGATGATTTTGGAATCAATGACAGGTTTGTTGTCATTCAGTGCCCAATAGGTATATCCGTCCGTACTTACCGCATAGCATACGGCTTCCTCGCTGATGTGGTTACCTGTAAAATAGGTAAAGAGATAAGCTATGTAATCTTTTCGGCTACATTGTTTTGACTATTGCAGATTGCTGTGCTCCTGCCAGCCAGGGCACAAGACAAGCCAAAAAGAAAGTAAGGATTTTGTGTTTCATAATAATTAGTTCAAAAATTGTTTGATGCAAAGATAGAAAATACAATCCTAACGATGGGTATATAAATCTTTCAAAAGAGGGACTTTATTCGGTCAAATGGGGGAAAATAGAAGTTTTACATCTTTTTATCCATTGTAAGAATCCACCGATCCCTACAATGGATATCAATTTAACGAGGATTATTCCTTGTGATCATTTTGTATAAAATGTATTTAGAGAATGGGGCTGCAACGTCACCTCCAAATATTTTCCCGCCAGTTTTACACTCAAATTCTGTTGTTTGCCATTAAAATTCCCCGCCACTACCAAATACTGATTCTCAGGAGTCAGGAATATAATGACTGGTTGGTTATCCTCCCCCTTTGCCTTGTATTGTAAGATTTTTGATCCTGGAGCCACCATTTTGCTATAATGCTTTACTGCATAATACTCCGGGGTATAAACAAACGTACGCTTTTCCGAATCCACACGAATCAACGCATTCTGTTTCCATCCCCACGGACTTTCACCTTTATCGGTCAAAATACAATTCCAAAAATTATATTCACAACATCCATTCCCTAAATAATGATTTATCAACTCAAATGTATGTTCTGCTGCCTTCCAATCAAAACTACCCCAACCGCATTCGCTTTCCGAACAGATATATTCCCATTCGGGATGCTGTTTTCTTATGGAAGGAAGTATTTCACGTCCTTCCCATTGAAATCCCATACCACGAATACAATTACATAAAGCCGTATCAGCAAGAATTGTTTCTACATGATCTTGGCGATTCGTATTAAAAGTACCTAAATAAAGCTTCACCTCAGGATGCATTTGCCTCAAAGTAGGAGCTAAATATTCTTTATTGAAACGAATCGTACCGGTGGCAGTCCAGGCACAACCAGGATAAGGAGTGTAACTGTACGCTTCATTCTGATACATTACCATATCAATGGGAATTCCTTGTTCTTTATAGGCATCTATAAACCGACAAAAATAATCTGCATAAGTCTGCAAATAACGTGGATCTTGAATCATAAAGTCAGTTGTCGCAAGTTGGCGAGGAAAAACTCCATCACGGGCACCGGTCAACTTCATTTCATTCTCATCAACTGACCGCCTGTAGCACCATATAATAAATAATTCTGTTTCTCTGACAAACTATTAAACGGACTACTTAAAACCGGATAATCTCCATTTATTTTCATCCAGCTTGGAGGACACCAAGGTGATATCCAAAATGTAAGATTCGGATTATATTTTTGTGCAGCACGTATGAAAGGAATAATAGTCTGTTTATCACGATTAATATTAAAATATCTCAATTCAAAGTCACCCTCCACTTCGTCACAACTATACCAAGAACGAGCGTAATCATTGGCTCCCATCGAAATTCGTCCACGCGTAATCCGTAAATCACCTTGCGGAGAAAATATATTATACAATATTTCATCTTGTTCAGTACGAGTTAATAACCCAAGAGCATCCCAACAAAGTTCATTGAAAGTAGTTCCCCAATTCTTGAAAGCAACACCGTTCTCTGTTCCATCTACTGTAAAACAGGATTTTGTTCTGATTTTGACTGCAACTTCACTTTTGATTTTTGCCATACATTGCCTTCGGTACTACTAATCCAAGTCACAGACTGTGCATTTACAATCGTCGCAACAGTCAGTAACAGACCGATACAAAATAAGAATTTATTTTTTCATACTATTAATGTTCTAATTATTTAAATACAAAAATTATTCAACAATCCGACAACAAGATGTAGATATACATACAAGTTATCGGATAAAAATGAGATTATCAATTTTTTAATTAACAGATGGATAACCTGGATTCTGCTTCAAGTTTGGATTCGTATTCAATGTAGTACGTGAAAGAGGTATCCACATCGTATGATTATCTGGATCCGGTTCTTTATCCCACCAAGTTCCCGAATTAAAAATCCCGAACCTGCATAAAGTCTGTCTACGTAAACCTTCTCCTAAAAATTCCCGTCCCCATTCATCCAATAATTCCTGTTCTGTCAATGCACTCCCATTCTCAGGATACAAACTAGAAGAACCTGCTGGATAATAACGCTTCCGTACATAATTCAGTAATTTTTCCGCTTCTGCCTTTCTACCCTGATAAAAACGAATTTCTGCCAAATAATAATAAATTTCCGCTAAACGGATCAAAGCATAATCCGATTCTATTTTACCTGCATCATCCGAACGATAAATAGGATATTTTATCAAACACCAACCTGAATTCTGATCTCCGTAAGCCATAGCCGATTTTGGAGTTTGGGTTCCACTAGAAGGATTGGGAGAGAAACTAGCAGGATCTGTATCGCGGAAAATACCTACTTGATCACGAATGTAAAGTTTGTAAGCTCCATTGTCCGAAGTAACATATTCCGTTCCATTTGCCGTTTCATAAGGTAGGTCGCCATACAAAAACATTCCTTCGCGTTTGCTATTTCCTAAATTTTTATACTTTTTCAGACGCACATCATCAGGATATTTCATAAACTTACGGACCGGTTTTCCATTTTCAAAGGAATATTCATTTCCATTTAAATCTAATCCTGGCTGTAATGCATATTTGGGGTTACAATTCCCCCAATCTGTAAAACCGAAATATTTCGAAGAGAGGAACGGAGCAACCTGCCAAAACATTTCATAATCATAAAGCCAATGCATACCACCAAACGAGGATGGATAACCAAACAATAATTCATTAGACTTATCGTTATCCCAATCAAACGGCGCATCCCACCTATTATCTATATCATAGAAACCGTATTCACCATCTATAATTTTTTCACAGTATTTTTCAGCTTCGACCGTCTTGTCCTCATCAATCCACCAACTGGCGTTCATATACAACCTTACCAATAAGGCAGCACAAGCTCCCTGGGTCCATTGACCCTGCTTTAAGCCATTTCCATTATTACTTTCTTTTTTTTGTAACGCAGGCAATGATTCCAACAGCTCTTGTTCAATAAAAGCAAAAGTTTCTTTTGGCTCTGATTGTGCCGGCAACTCTGTAGTTGGATAATCCGTAACAATTGGTATATTATGTACTAAATCGAATATAGACATATACATCCACGCACGTAAAACACGTGTTTGAGAAATAAAATCATCAAACTCTTGCTGTGAAAAGCCAAACTTTGCAGGATTCAGCTTACTTATATCAGAAATACTGGCATTACACTGAATGATCCCTCTGTAAGTATCTTCCCAAATTGCATTAACAACCCGTTGGCGGAATTAAAATAATAGATAAATTTATATGAAAGAAAAGTTGTACATACAAGAATTTATTTGTAACTTAGTGTTGCTCAATACATTAAGTTATAAAATCAGTATGCACAACTTAT
>ENA-OQDE01000643-OQDE01000643.1-human-gut-metagenome-genome-assembly--contig:-NODE-643-length-19099-cov-3.166245_pt1 | contig 19099 bp, 15 predicted proteins | sample MGYA00242768_ERZ504595 | MGnify/ENA primary metagenome ERZ504595 (study PRJEB26092, sample SAMD00036307) | human gut metagenome | host: Homo sapiens | study: EMG produced TPA metagenomics assembly of...
CTACGGCTCACATAGAATATAACATCACCGTCTTCTACCCATATATTCATCCCGATATCTCCACCACCACAGGGCATAGATTCAGAAGAATTACGACTGGGAGTATTCCAAATGACATTGGCATGCTGACTCCAAAGAGCCGACACGCCAACAAACAGTATGGTTATAATCAGATAAAATCTCTTCATATATTTTTCATATTTTACCTTGTCTATTTGCGATTACCAATCATCCGAACGAAAAGACCCTAAAGGCAATCCGTCGCAATATACATCTCCTTCCACATAGTTTTCAAAACAATATCGAACAGCTACCGGACGCGACACTTATCGCTTTTCACCAGCATCTTACTACGTTCTATCCATGCTTTGGCCGGGTAAAAACTTATCTTCGCCGGCTACCTGAAAGTTTTCGATTCGAAACAGTTCTTGCCGCTGATCCACATATTGGCACGTTCGAAGCTGACAACTACGGTGTCGTTCTTTATTTCAATGCTTTTATAATAAGGACTTTCGCCATTTACACCTTCCACTCCATACGTTTTAGTTAAAGCCAGAAGTGCCAGGCGTTCGCCTGCAACCTGTTTCTTCGCGGGATGAATACCTTTTTCCATTCCTGCATCCAGTAATACAGCCATACCGCTGTTAGCTACACGATGTTCTACTTTTGCCTGTGCCTCCCGGAGATATGCCGAATTTATCACTTCCTTTCCTTTTTCGGTAATAATCCCGTAATCATACGGAGCTATCTGGCAATAATAGAAAGGAAAATCTCCCTGTTTCCATTCGGCACGCCAACCGTTAATCAACCGGGTAAACATATCAGCATACGTATGGGCACGATTCCAGTTATCTTCGCCCTGATACCAAATCACTCCTTTCATGGTCATACCGATTAACGGATGTAACATACCGTTATAAAGCACGGTCGGAGTACGGTTTTTAGATTTTATGTCGGCTTCTGTTTGAGGAATCTTCGCTTCCGGGAAGGCTTTCAGCCAGTCTGCTGTCATCCATGCTTCACAGGCGGAACCACCCCAGGCTGCTACAACCAACCCAACCGGAACATCTAATATTTCATTTACCAGTCTCCCGAAATAATAGGCTGTTGCACTGAAATCACGGACGCTGGCCGGGGTTGCTTCTTTCCACGAACCGACAACGTCATTCTGCGGAGTAAATGTAGAAGTACGTTTCACCGTAAACAGACGGATTTGCGGATTCTTGCTGTGAAGAATGTCCATATTGGCATTTTCTACCGGTTGGTTTTTGAAGCCTTTCATCGGCATTTCCATATTACTTTGTCCGGAACAAAGCCAAAGTTCGCCTATCAAAATATTATTCAGTTTCTTTTGGGTTCCATCATCAAAAGTCACAGTATAAGGACCTCCCGCTTCGGGAGTAGCTACTGTCAGTTTCCATGCCCCATTTTTATCTGCTGTTGCTGCATATTGTTTTCTATTCCAACTAGTGGTCACTGTTACTTTTTTATGAGGAGTCGCCGTCCCCCAAAGGTTTGCATTGGTCTGTTGCTGCATCACCATGCCATCAGAAAAAATAGCCGGTAGCTTTATTTCTGCGTGTGTTGACAGGCAGGCAGCAAGCAGAAAACCTGCCAACATTGTACCTGTTTTAATAATTGAACTTTTCATACTTTAGCTATATTATAATGAATTGGGCACGGATTACATGGATTGCGCTGTTACTTTATGTAATACGATTCTCATAAACCGTGTAATCCGCGTAATCCGTGCCTTAAAAATCTATTTTATTCTGTGATAGAAAAACTCAAAGGTCCGAGCAATCCTGCCGGAAGCAACGTTTTCTCTGCCCTGCGATATTTTGCATTAGTCCAAATGCCATCAAACGGTGCTTTTCCTTCATCAGCTCCTGTCAGTGCATTCGCCCAAGTATTTGTAACTTCTATTTCAAGCTCATTAGTTCCTTTTTTCAGGGCACCTGTAATATTTGCACGATAAGGAGCAGTCCAGATTGTGCCACAATCTACGCTATTCACACGAACAGTTGCCAAATTATAAACTGTTCCCAGATTCAGATAAATCTGTTGGTCTTTATTCGGTTTATTTTTCCAGCGGAAAGTGGTCTTATAGGTCGCTGTCCCCGAATAGTAACGTATCTGTTCGTCCGATTCTTGGCTCCAGTCGAAGAGTTCTTGTCGTGTGAGCGTTTTTTTGTTAGCTGCAAAAGTTATAGTATATTCCTTTGCTTCCAAAGCTATGTTTAAAGAGGCTCTGGCGATATCTTTTTTCTCCTTTTGCAGTTGGAGAGAGGACTCTCCATAGCCTTCATGTACTCCCTCCGCAGGATATACGATGAATACGGACTCATTAGGAGCCAATGTGAGAGTAACTTCTGTCCGGTTTCCGTTGATACGATAGGAAGGATGAATATTCATCTCACCCGTCACCGGATTCCAACATTCCGGTTTCTTACCGTTAATACGCATACTTACAGTAAACGTGCGTGTTTCGTCCTTTTGGTTGGCTACGAAATAGAGTTCGCCAAGTTCGCCACGACGATGCGTCCAGGCAATATCTTCCGGCACAATCATGTCACGTTCCAAGCCATACACGGAAAAATCTTCTTCTGTATAAGGTAAAGAAGGCACCAAAATGCCGGCTTCTTTTAGTTCATTGATTTTCTTCTGCACTTCCAATGACAATACAGGTTCGGGATTCATTGGACGCGCAAGAGGCAGTACCAACACTTTATAACTTGCTCCACCCGGCAACGTTATTCGTCCGTTTTCTGCTTTCGCCAAACGAAGGATTGCATCTTTATTAAAACTATCGTATGCATATCCACGAAGCGGATTCACCCATTTCTCCGGATCCGCCATGTTAGCTGAATGAGTAACACCTACCGGACGTACACGTAAAGGCTGTCCCTCATTAGCCAGACGGATGCGTTCACTTTCCACTCGTTCTGCACCGAAGATTCCCGGTAGAGAGGGAACCAATCGTTCCGGTAATATCGAACGTCTTGGAACTTCTTCGCCTGTAAAGACTGCGATGTCTGTTACCGGATGCCCATATTGCAATAACGACTGGCAACGGGTAGCATATTCGGAAAAGGCTTTTGCGCCTTTATCCCACCAGGTCTGATCCCGTTGGAAGAATAGTCCGATGCCATCCAATGTCATGCCGGGCTTGCGGTCCAGCCAGGATTATGTACATATACATGGTAGAAAAGACGATTGATTCCTAATGCGTAATTACGATCCAACAAGGCTTTCAACATTCCGGGGTATTCATCATGTGCCACGCACTTCCGTGAATCCTTCAGCCTGAATAATATTCTTTCCGTAGATATGCGCTCCGCTAATAGCGTCGAGCATATCATTCGGTTTGTCATGTGTAGGACTGTTCAACCAAAATTCACCCATCGGAAGATCTACTTTTTGATAATGTAGTAGACCATCGCTTACCATCGTCGGAGCTACACATTCTGCCGAAAACTGGCAATCATATTCTTTCGCACAGTCCGCCAATACCTGATAAAACACATCTACGACGAGTTCTGATATGGTAGTACGTACGTCTCGCAGAATCTTTTCACTTTGTTCGACACTTTCCATCGGAATACCTGCCAATAGAGGTAGATAAGGCATCAAATCGTAGCCACGACGTTTCTGAAATTCAATAGCGAAACGTTTATTCCAGTTTTGGCTGCCACATTCCCAACTGTCGACATGCATATATTTCAGTACGCGACGAGCTACTTCGGGATTGGTCTTTGCAAATGCCTGCGCAAACCAGTTATCGAATTGTTTCCGTACCGTTTTCGGGTTAAACTTATCACATTCCAATCCTTTTCCGCCTCCCGCTGTGGCATTGGTATGTCCGGTAGCTGTATGTCCCATGCGGAGTAATTTCCATTTTCCTTTGGGGAGAGTGGCGGTCAATGTTTTTCCATTCGAATGACTAGTATATTGCTCTGTCAGATTGATGACTTGTGAAAGTGAATAGCAGTCCTGTTTCCCAACTTCCTCTTCTTTGGTAGCTTGAGCAACACGCCATACCAGTCCGGCTTTTCCTTCCCACTGGTTCAGACGGGCTTCCCGATGCAGGCGTAATTCTTTTATTTTCAGATTGGGCTTCCATTTGGCAGCATCCATATCTTCACTTCCCGGTTCGCTTCCTTCAGGAGTCCAGTAGAAACGGAAGAAACGGGCGGTAGTCGGAGGAATACTATGAGTTGAATTCTCATCCGTATTCTGCCATCTGACGGGCAGGAACCAACTGCTTAACCAAACGATAATTCACTCCGTCATCACTGGCCATTACTTTCAAGCGTGTGCCTGATAATTATTACCATTTAAAACGATTTCAATATTCCGACAAGTGAAGGGTTGTTCGTATTCATACTGGATATAACAAGGATACGAAGAACGGATCACTCCTGCCGCATCCATATTCACTGTTTGAGCAGCTTTTACATTTCCTGTTGTGGCTAGATTGACACAGGTAATTTTTGCCTGCATTTCGTCCGCTGCGCCTTCTACCGGCAAAGCGAATAATGCAATATCTTCATAATAGTTTTCATAAGCCTCCGGTTGTGGCAAGCGAATAGCCATCAGCTTTCCTCCGTTTACAATCGTATCACTCCAAACCACTTTTTGCATAGATTCTTCGGGAGTAATCCAGGGGCCTCCCGCCAATGCGAAACCATCACAAATGTGCATCCCCAATTTCAGCCCCAAACGATCTGCTTCTTCCATGCTGAAACGTACCATCTCCCACCATTCGGGAGTTAGCTGCTGCGCCTTGCCATCGTATTGGGCGCCTTCGTGGATACCTTTAATCGGCATCAGGTAAGTACCTCCCAATCCGGCATGTTTCATTGCCTCCAAATCGGCTGTAATGCCTTCTTTAGACACGGCACCATACATCCAGTACCAAAATGTCCAAGGTTTTGCTTCGTCAGAAGGATTTAGAAATTGATCGCGAAGTGAGCGTGTTTGTTGTGCATTGGCAGGACATACAACTGTCCATGCCAATAGGGAAAGTGCAAATATTCGTTGTTTCAATCGGCTTTTCATTCCAGTCTATATTTTTACTAAAATAAAGACGAAAGAACGATAACTTTGTACTCATAACCAGCGCACAAACTTCTTAATATACCAATCTTCACGATCTGCGTCAAAATGCAATAAGAGAGCAAAATCCCAACCAGCCAGGGGAAATAGCTCAAAGGAAGAGCTGTCAATCCGATGGAACGCCCGAAAGCGGTGAAAGGAATAAGAATACCTATTGCCATGATTAAGAAGGTCAGTCCCATTACAGGCCATGTGGCACGGCTTTGTATGAACGGTATCTTGCGGGTACGTATCATGTGGACAATCAATGTCTGTGATAACAAACCTTCCACAAACCATCCGGTCTGAAACAGTGTCTGGTGTTCGGGGCTGTTGCAGCTAAATACGTACCACATAACCAGATACGTTATAATATCAAAGATAGACTGATGGGACCTACATAAATCATAAAACGACTTAGATCGGACGCATCCCATTTACGGGGTTTCTTCAGGAACTCCGGGTCCATACGGTCAAAAGGAATGGTGGTTTGCGATATGTCATACAACAAGTTCTGGATTAATAGATGTATCGGCATCATGGGTAGAAACGGCAGGAATGCACTGGCAAACATCACACTGAACATATTACCAAAATTGGAACTGGCAGTCATCTTGATGTACTTATTGATATTGCCGAATGTCTTTCTTCCTTCAAGCACTCCATCTTCCAATACCATCAAATCTTTTTCCAACAAGATAATATCTGCGCTTTCTTTGGCTATATCCACAGCAGAATCGACTGATATACCAATGTCCGACTGACGCAATGCACCTGCATCATTGATTCCATCTCCCAGGAATCCCACCGTATTCCCTTGTTCCTGCAACAGAGAGATGATTTGCGTCTTTTGTAATGGAGTCAGTTTTGAAAATAAAGTGGTATCCTTTACCGCTTCTTTCAATGCTGTTTCGTCCATATTCTCTATTTCTATCCCGGTAAGAAAATGACTGGTATCAATTCCTACCTGCCGGGCAATCGCTTTCACTACGACATCATTATCTCCCGATAGAATTTTCACTGCTACTCCATGCGCATATAATTGTTCGATGGCTTCGGCAGCAGAAGGTTTCGGAGGATCAAGAAAAGCAAGATACCCGATCAATACCATTTCTTTTTCATCTTCGATGGCAAAATTACAATCTTTCTCGATAAAACTTTTTTGGGAGACTGCCAATACCCTCATCCCCTGCTGATTCATATCTTCACTAATCATCTTTGCTTTGATTTTCAATGCATCAGTCAAGATGAATCTGCCCGTTGAACTCGGCATAGGAACAAACATCGAGAACCTCTTCTACCGCTCCTTTGGTGATGATTTGCCGCTTTCCCTGCCTGTCTTCTATTACAACAGACATTCTTCTGCGCGTAAAGTCGAAAGGTATTTCATCCACTTTGGTATAGTCATCCTTCAGATGTTCCAGGCTCAAATCTCTTACATGAGAAAGAATCGCTTTATCCATCAGGTTCCTTAAACCGGTTTGGAAATAACTGTTGAAGTAAGCATGACGAAGAATACGTTTACTGTTGTCGTCACTGCCATCTGCATTGATATATTTCTCCAATACGATTTTATCGCAGGTCAATGTACCGGTTTTGTCAGTGCAGAGTATGTCCATCGCTCCAAAGTTCTGAATGGCATTGAGATTCTTTACGATTGTTTTCTTTTTGGACATGGCTATCGCTCCTTTGGAAAGGTTGGCAGTCACAATCATTGGTAACATTTCCGGAGTAAGACCAACCGCAACGGATATGGCGAATATGAAAGCTCGAACCAGTCTCCTTTCGTAAAGCATTTACGAAAAATACAAATGGAACCATAACCAACATGAAACGAATCAACAAAAAGCTAACCTTGCTAATGCCTTTGTCAAAAGCTGTAGTGGCACGATGTCCGACCAGGCTTTTTGCAATAGTACCCAGATAGGTTTTGTTCCCCGTTTCAAAAACGATTCCTTTTGCCGCACCACTTATCACATTGGAACCCATATAGCAAATATTGTCCAATTCAATGACACTTCCTTTCCGAAACTGCTGTCCCTGTATCTCCGGAAACTTTTCTATCGGTTCGGACTCTCCTGTTAATGAAGCCTGGCTGATAAACAAGTCTTTAGAATCGATGATCCGAATATCAGCGGGAACCATGTCCCCAGCTGCCAAATACACGATATCCCCCGGGACGAGTTCCGTAATCTCGATCTCTTCTTCCTGTTCACCGGCACGTTTGGCAAGACATGTGTTTTTTACCATTTTCATTAAAGAATCCGTAGCCTCACTTGCTCGCCATTCCTGCCAAAAACGCAGGATAGCACTGAACAGCACCATGGATGAGATGATAATGACTCCCGTCCATTCCTGCTCTCCGGGATCGGCCATCAATACATCCAAAAATAAGGATATAATGGCGAGCCCGGTCAGAACACCAATGAAAGGATTGATAAACGTTTTGATAAACAGGATAAACGGATTCTTTTTCTGTTCATGTACCACTTCGTTTCTTCCATAAATGGATTGTCGCTCCTGCACTTCTCCCTGTGTTAATCCAAGCTTGGTTGTCTGCAAGTATGAATAGATTGACTTACCGGGTTGTGTGGCAACCAAAAATACTTTCTCTGAATTGAATGTGTACTGTGGTGAACGCAGTTTTTTCTTCCATACCATAATCTCTATTTTTTTTTAGTTACTAACTGCATTTATTAATTCGATGCAAAAGTAAGGAGGACTTCACCGGGAAGCTGTTAGAGAATGATTAGAGTGGTATTAGAAAACGATTAGAATTTCTTAGATATGCGGGAGCTTCACCACAAAGGTAGTGCCCTCATCCTTATGGGAAGATACGGTAAGTTCGCCTTTGTGAAGGTGGATGATCTTTTGTGTCAAGGCCATACCTATACCATTTCCGGGAGCAATATTCTTGTTTTCTCCGCGATAAAACAGTGTAAACAGGTTTTCTTTATCCGTATCAGACATGCCTACACCGGTATCTGACAGGCGGATGATTGCCCATTGCTCCCAATAGGCTATCAAGACTGACGAAGTTCGGTTGGAAGAATATTTGCAGTTATTCTCTACCAAATTCACAAAAGCAGTGGTCAGTAAATAACTGTTTCCAATTACTGTCAGCACATTATCTTCTTCGGCTTCTTGCTCAAATACTAATTCGATGTGATAATCCGGATGGGCTTTTAATACCAGCTCTCTGGCGTCCAGCAACAGTTCGTCTAAACGGACCTCTTCCATTGTGATCTGTTCCGATTGATAGTCGGCTTTTGCCAAATTCAATAATCCGTCGATCAGGTTTACAATCCTGTGAGAATCCTGCAGTGCATTGCCGATAGCCATCTGATATTGTTCGGAACTCCGTTCTTTCAATAAAGCTAAATCCAGTTCAGCTGTAAGGGCTGCCATAGGAGTACGTAATTCATGAGATACATTACTGACGAACATCTTTTGTGAATTGAAAGACTTTTCCAGGCGTTCCAGTAAAGCATTAAATGTCGTACTCAATTCTCCCAGTTCATCCTGTTCATTTTTTACAGGCAATCTTTTATCAATATGCGATGCTGTGATTTTTTCCGCTTCTTTCACTATATTACGTATCGGTTTTAAAGTGCTTCGAGACAGGATATACCCCACAACCACCAATACGCTCAATCCACCGATAAATAAGAGAATGAGCATATTTCTTAGCGCATCCCGGTTAGCGTATCCGTAACCGTCATAGGCTGCGGCAGTAACCACATAGTCTTTGCCCTCAAACGGATACACCAGTCCTATAGCCTGATATTCATCTACATAGAAATTGATGTTCTTCCGCTGTAAAATACGCTTTATCATCTCCGGTGTTTCTTTGACAATATCGTTTTGCAAAGCATCATGATATAATATTTTAAAATCTGTTGTATAGACGGCAACCTCTACTTCATCAATAAACTTCTGATTATTCAGGTATATGGACTGCATGGTTTTGGCATCTACTTGATTTTTAAGGAATAAATGCGCTTTGGTTATAGCTTCACTTTGAAGATTACGAAAGAAAGCATTACTACGCGAGTGTTCACTTACATAGTAGACAGCCATCACAAAAACAAAGAATACCGCAGCTGTAAGCCCTGCATATTGTAGAGTCAACGTTGTCCTGATCTTCATAATTTATCAGTCAGTATGAAACCCATTCCGGCTTTGGTATGAATAAGTTTCGGTTCAAAGTCCCTGTCTATCTTTTTGCGGAGATAGTTGATATATACATCTATGAAATTCGTTCCTGTATCAAAATGGGTGTTCCATACTTTTTCTGCTATTTCAACCCTGCTCAATACTCTTTCGGCATTTTCTACCATATATAACAGTAAGTTGTATTCCTTAGGAGAAAGTTTTATGGATATGCTGTTTCGTTCTACGTCTTTACGTTGAAGGTCAATACGCAAATCTGCATAGACAAGTTCCTGCGGCAATTCCTGTGCATTACCCGCTACACGTTTCAACAACACTTTGATTCTGGCATTTAACTCTCTGAAATCAAAAGGTTTCACCATGTAATCGTCTGCACCGGCATCGAAACCGTCCAGTTTATCGTTTGTTGATCCTAATGCCGTCAACATCAATATAGGGATATTGGGATTGGTTTTGCGAATTTCTTTCGCCAGTTCAAATCCGTCCATCTTAGGCAAAACAATGTCGGATATGACCAAATCGAATGTATGGCTTGAAAAAGCCGTAACCCCATTAGTCCGTCATAAGCCACCATTGTCTGATAGCCATTTTCCTCCAGTCCGTTCATCAGCAAACTTGCAACCCGGGGTTCATCTTCTATAATTAGTATTGTGTACATAGGAAAGAATTCATTAATCTGAATGTATAAAACGAAACAAAAATAATGATTATTCCCCACTTATAGCCTTTTTCCTTGAAAAATCGGTGAGAATATATACATATGCTACATTTCGTGGGAAAGAACCTTGTAACCATTTTATATTTGTTATATTTGATGTAGTCTGAAGGTATTTAATTGACTACAAATAGATTAAAAGAAACTCGCATGAGAATAGGCAACGGATAAGAAATTGGTAAAGTGCTTTGATACACTATATTTCTCATGCTGTCAAACAACTCTTATTTGTTTGCAAATATAATATTATTGCAGGTAAAAATCAAAAATAACGAGGTTTATTTTCATTTTTGCCTGCTGATATTTGTTCCGGATTGTCGGATGCGATATATTTGTAATTAGGATTCGTACCGTGTTCCAAGCGGTTCATAAGTAACGACTTGCGGAGCTTTGGCAACAAGGGGATGCGGCTCCGTTTTATAGAAATGACTTATGCAAACCGACTTATCCATTTACAACAGTCTTCGCCCTTCCTTTATAGAAGCGTCACGCCGTGAAGTTCAATGCTTTGTCGGCGGTCATATCGCGTTACCGGGATTATGCCGCAGTTCCGAACAAATAAAAGCGTACTCGGGAGATTCTCTTCTGATGCGGGACATTGCCTCCTTGCTTGACGAAGCACCCCGTCCCATAACGGGGGAATACCAGGATTTCACCCCGTTCCTGCTTCTTCTGATGCTTTCGGAGGAGTTTCATGCCGTCCATTACGTCGAGCGTCTTGTAACGTGGTATTTCGGCTACTGTTGTGTCGATGAACTGCGGACGGTCTGCACCATTCTGTTCCAGTGTTCCTACCCGCATCACGACACGCTGCGGCTGCGGTTTAAGAATTACCTGCGTGAAGCCCGTAAGACATTGGGTATGCCCGTTGAATGTAACGCTGCTGTCATGCTGAAAATGCTCGACGCCTCTTATGAACATCTCACTCCCGCCGATGTCGGGGAGTTCGAGGAGCTGTTGCACCTGGGGGACGATTACGAGTTCATCTCCCGTGTCAAATCGAATTATCTTGCCTCGGATAACGTCACGGAACTCGCCGGGGTTTGCGGGTATTCCAGCACGATTACCTTCCGCCGGCGTTTCCAGCGGGTTTTCGGCTGCTCGGCCTCCTCGTGGTTACGTCAGCGCCGTATCGAACGTATCGGGGAGTTGCTGCGGACGACACACTACACGTTGCAGGAAATAGCTACATGTGCGGTTTCTCCGCCCAATCCCACTTTACGGACTTTTGCAAGCGGAATATGGGGAGCAATCCCACTTCCATCCGCCAGGAAGGCCGGATCTGACATTAAAATCGGCCTCGTGATAAAAAAACGAAGAGAAAGATAAAAATCGTAATCCGCCGGTTTTTCGATTCGCTAACTTTATACGCGAAAGTAACAAGACGGATTATGATTGCATTTATAGAAAAATTAAACAGCGAAGTCCTGCGGAGTATCGAACGTATCGAATCGCGGGATACCGACGTGTTGAAAAAGTCGCTTGAAGCGTCACGTGTCCTGGGAGAAGCGTTCGACCGTTTGAAACAATATATCATCGGCTACCGTTTTCAAAACGATGACGAGGAAATAAAGTTCTTCAAAGAAATCAAACCCCGTCTTTTTGCCGTCTGATCTATTACCGCAAGCTCTACAATATCGAGATGAACCGTCCGGTAGGAAGTATCGAGGCACAACGGGAGTACCTGGACGCCCATGTTCGGGCCATCAACGCGTACACGCAGAAACGCCTTGACTTATCCGCTATTTCCGCAGCGGCGCTACACACCTGGACAGCCTCTATTTCCTGCGCGGGCAGACCGACACGGAGCAATACCTGGAAACCTTCTACTATGAACTCGACCCGCAGTTTTCGACAAACGCGGATTTCAAGGTGGCGAAAATCCTGGCCAACGATATGTTGTCGGTTTATCTTATGGGCGAATTGGAATCACTGGAGAGCACGAACCTCCGGAACATGGTTCTGCCATTGTCTGACGTGCGTCCGACATGGCAGGACTCGAAGACGGATCTGACGGAACTTATTTACCTGCTCGACAGTAAAGGCTGTTTCGGCAATGTGCCACTCACGCAACTTGCCAGCTACATTTCCAACGCTTTCAACGTACACCTCGACATGAACCTTTCGAGGACATTCTGCGATATGAAAATCCGAAACAACCCGACACCGTGGCTTGACAAGGCGAAAGAGGCCCTGCTTAAACGTATGCAGACGTGGAAGCGAAACAAGAAAAACGGCAATTCCGAGTAGAATATGAACCGGTAAAGCACTCTATTCCTTATAGAACACTGATAATCAGCGTTGTATATAACAAAAGAACCGAGGTCGGTTTTCCCCCGTAACTCTCGAAAGGAACTTTCCCGAACGCCCGTATTTGCACCCGTATAAGGAGCCGATACGGGTGTTCCGTTGTAGCCCCGTCCGGATTAGAACACCGTTAAGCGTTGAATCACAGTATTCTATCGCATTTCTGCCCATAAAAATACCGAGTACGGGCCGCGGATTTCGGTAAAAAACACTGCCTTCTTCACCGCATGAACCGTTGAGAATCAGTTCACTGCAAATTATCAAAAAAAAAGTCGTACCGACCTCGTTTTAAGCTGTCCATATAAGCCCGACCTTTGTAACAGACTAAAAAACAAAGGAGTATGAAATCATAGTGATCGGTTCGCGAGCTATAACGAGCTTGTCGGGCGTATAGAGAAAATAGAGGCTGCAATCGCCTCTCTCCCTGAAAAGGGGCGTGCATGGAATAAGGAGTATATAAACGACGAATGGATGGACGGCGAGCAGGTCTGCCGTTACCTGGGTATCAGCGGGCGTACCCTTCAACGCCTCCGCTCGGATCACGTGATCACCTATTCGGCCATCAACCGGAAGCTGTATTATTCCCTCACGGAAATCCGCCGTGTGCTGAAGGAGCGTTCCGTGCGGCGCAAGAACCAACCAAAGGAGTAGGCCATGTTTCTGGACAAGGAATATTTCGACGGATGGATGCAGCGGCTCTCGGAACGGCTGGAACGTATCGAGAAGCTGTGCGCGGGGGACGTGGAGCAACCGCTTTCCATCCTGCCTGACGGGGAGCGTCTTCTGGACAATTACGACCTGTGCCGTATGCTCAATATCAGCAAGCGCACACTCCAGCGTTACCGCACCTCGGGAGAGCTGCCTTACGAGATGATCTATCACAAGACCTTCTACCGGGAATCGGACGTCCTGCGGTTCATCGAGCGTAACTTCAGTAATTTCCGCAAGCTGAAAAAGGATCGTCCTGCCGGTTCCGGTTAGGCCCTGTCCCGAGAGTCCGGCGTCATGGAAAAACGCGGAGATACATGGAATAAGGCACGACAAGGCGTACAACCGCTCGATATTTGCCGTAAAATCAGTATGTTTGCTGAATGAAGCCTATATAATAATGAAGCAATGAAAGAAACTGATAAAATATATCCTGCCGACAAAGGGGAGGAAGAGCTGCTGCATAATGTGCGCCATATCTTGCAGGAAGCGCGCGCGAAGGTGATACATCATGTCAATTCGACCCTCGTGAGGGCTTACTGGCAGGTAGGGAAATACATAGTGGAGTACGAGCAGCAGGGAACCGACCGTGCCGGATATGGCAAGGCTGTCATCAACACCCTTTCCAGGCGGCTCGTGGCGGAGTTCGGAAACGGGTTCACGGCCACCAACCTGCGGTACATGAGGCAGTTTTACCAGTGCTACCCGAAATATCACACGCTGTGTGATAAATTGAGCTGGTCGCATTGCCGCACGCTTCTCAAGGTGTCGGGCGATGCCGCCCGTGATTTTTACCTGCACGAGTGCGTCAAGGAAAACTGGAGTGTCCGGCAGCTCGACCGCCAAATCAACACGCTTTTCTATGACCGCCTGCTGGCCAGCCGAGACAAGAAAGCTGTGAAAGAGGAGATTTCCCGTACCGAACCCGGACGTGTCGAACCCAAAGAGATCATCCGCGACCCGTATATCCTGGAGTTTCTCGGTATCCCGCAGGGAGAGCATTTTCTGGAAACCGATCTGGAGCAACTGCTCATCAGCCGCTTGCAGCGCTTGATGCTCGAACTCGGGAAAGGCTTCGCCTTCGTCGCGCGACAGAAGCGTATCTCCTTCGATGACAAGCATTTCTACATCGACCTGGTCTTTTACAATTACCTGGCCCGTTGTTTCGTTTTAATAGACCTTAAATCCGGGGAGCTGACCCATCAGGATTTGGGGCAGATGCAGATGTATGTCAATTACTACACCCGTGAGTTGATGAATCCCGGGGATAACCCTCCGGTGGGTATCGTCCTCTGCGCGGAGAAAAACGACGCGGTCGTCCGTTATACGCTGCCCGAAGATGAAAAGCAGGTCTTCGCCGCCCAGTACATGACCTATCTTCCCACGCAGGAGGAGCTGCAAACACTCTTGCAGGAAGTGTGACGACAACGCTCACGGACATATGAAAAAAGCCGATGGAAATCTGTACTTCCGTCGGCTTTTCGTTTACATCTTGATCCCTTTCTTCGCAGGGCCGTTCTCCGGCGGGCTGCCCACGCCCGCGATCACGATGCGCCCCCCGGAGGCGTCGGCAATCTGCCGCAGCGGGAAGGAATACGGGCCGCCGTGTTGTCTTCCTTCGGGAGCTCTTCCGCCGTGTCATGCCGTTCCCGGCACACGTCGTTATCCTCCTCCGCCTCCTTTCCCTCGCTCTCTTCTATCGGTTTGAGGCTTTGCTGTATCCTGCGGTCTATTTCCGTCAGGTCAGCTTTTAGGGCCGTCAGTTCGGGCTCCTTGCGCCAGGAACTTTCCACCACTTCCCGCAGGACGGGAATATCTTTCTCCAGTTCCTCATTCTTTTTCCGGAATTTCTCCAGTGTCGGCTCGATGGTCGCGAGCGCGTGGATGAAGTTCATCGCCGCCAGTCGCGGGTCGGAGGCGATATTCCCGTAGTTATACTGGTATAGATAATCCCCTTCACCCCGGACATAAAAACGGTTCTGCACCAGGTCGAGCCCGTCTTTCCCGGTCGTTTCGCTCTGGACGAGCAGCTCGAACCCGTAGAGGCTCCCGATGGGTTCGAGCCTGTCGAGCGTGCGTGCCGTTTCGGCGATATGGTTGAGCTGTTTCCCGATGAGCTTGGGGTCGGAGGTTTCCAGCCCGTTCAGTTTCACGGGATTGCGGTACGAGCCGTCCTCGTTGAACTCGACGCGGGCCTTGAAGTGTTCCAGATCCTTGCCGATACGCCGTATCAGGTCGTTGTTCTTCTCTATCTTCTCCGTGATCTGCTCCAGCTTGTAGCGGCTCGATGATTTGCCGCGCACGAATGCCTGGCGTTCGCTTTCGAGCGTGGCAATCTTCTTCTCCAGGCGGGCTTTGTCCAGCAGGTCTGTATTTCCCGAGAGGACGGCGACATACTCGGAAAAATTCATGCCGCTCTTTTCGTCGATGGCCCCCTCGTCGATGGTACGGCTTCCCATGTTGTTGGTCTTGAGCTGGCGGATGAACAGTTGCTTGTTGTGCAACAGCCCGAACTTGTAGGCGTCGAGCGACTTCTCGACGGCGTATAATATCACGTCCACCTTGTTGTCGGCATGGAGTTTGGCGATCTCGTTCCCGGTGCGTATTCCCCGCCCGTCGCGCTGCTCCAGGTCGCTGGGACGCCAGGGGCAGTCCAGGTGGTGTATCGCCACGCAGCGTTTCTGCGCGTTCACTCCCGTCCCGAGCATCTCGGTCGATCCGAAGAGTACGCGGATTTTTCCGGTGTTCATACCGGCGATCATCTCCTTGCGCGCTTTTTCCGAGGTCGCCTCCTGGATGAACCGCACCTCGCTTTGGGGTATGCCGTAATCCTCCGCGAGTTTACGCCGTATCTCGGAATAGACGTTCCACCCCGCTCCGGGTTTGTAGGTTCCCAGGTCGGAGAATACGAACTGCGTACCTTTGTACGCCTCGAAACGGCGGTAGTAACCGGCAATCATACGGGCGCAGTGGCTCGCCTTGTTGTCCACGTGGTCGCTGTATAGTTCGGGGTCTATCATACGCATATCGAGCGACATCTTGCGGGCGTAGTCTGTGGCAATGAGCATTTTCGCCTTTTCCTCCCGCTCCGAGAGCGGCAGGCGGCCCAGGAGCGTGGCATCGCCCGATTTGGCGAACTGCACCAGTCGTTCTATGAACTCCGTCTGCTGGGGTGTCGGCGGGATATTGTGCAATATCTCGTTCTTTTGCGGTCGGTCGATCCCTATATCCTCCGCCGAGCGGTAATCTGTAATCTCGGAGTAGAACATGGCCAGTTCGGGAACCTTGATGAAATATCGGAACCGTTCTTTCTGCACGACCTCGTTGGTCACGGAAAACTCGTAGTCGATGGTTTTCTTGGCAAATATGGCCGCCCAGGCATCGAAGGTGCGGATATTCTGACGCTCCAGCTCCTTCGGGCGCAGGTACTTGAAAAGCAGGTACAGTTCCGTGAGCGAGTTGGAGATGGTCGTTCCCGAGAGGAACGTCGCCCCCAGGTCGCGGCCCGTGCGCTGCTGTATGGTACGCAGCGCGAAAAGCATGTTGAGCGCCCGCTGCGACCCCTCGGGATTTCCGAGGCCCGCCACCGGTCATGCCGGGTCGTGAAAGTCAGGTTCTTGAATTTATGGCTCTCGTCCACGTAGAGGTGGTCGATACCCATGAGGCGGAAGTCCACGGCGTCGTCCTTGCGTGTTTCCAGCGCGTGCGCCACCTTCTGCAACTTGGCTTCCAGGTTGGCCTTGCGTTTCTGACACCCTTTCATCATGGCGCGGGAACGTCCCTGCCTTGTGCTTTGAGCACTTCGAGGTTCTCCTCCACACAGTCCAGCTCGGCCTGCAATATCTCCTGCTGTATCTCCGGAGACTGGGGTATCATGCCGAACTGTTCGTGCGAGAGGATCACGGCGTCCCAGTCGTTGTTGCGTATCTCCCGGAAGATGCGCTCACGCTTCCGGGGCGTGAAATCCTCCTTGCCCGGGTAGAGGACTTTGGCCATCGGGTAAGCGGTACAGAACGTCCGGGCTATTTCATGGATGTTGCTTTCAGCCGATAATCATGGGTTTATTGGCCAGCCCGAGGCGTTTCTTCTCGTAGGCCCCGCAGCACATGATGAGGGTCTTTCCGCCGCCCACCTCGTGGTCGATTATCCCGCCGCCGAGCAGTTTGTCCATCCATATCGCGTCCTTCTGGCTGTCATACAGATTGTCTATTCCCAGCCCCTTGAGGTCGAGGTCGGGGAATTCCTGGTGCGTCCCGTCGTACTTCGGGCGCACGTAACAGTTGAAAGTACGGTTATAGAGGTCTGTCAGGCGGTCTTTGAAGTCGGACGACTGCTCGCGCAGCCATTCGGGGAAAGCACCCCGGATCTCGTCTATCTTGCTGTTGGCGAGCTGTATGGCCTCCCCGTCACGCACTTTGACCTCCCGCCGTTCGCCGTCCACCCATTTGAGGACGGTCTTGGTGATGTCGGGCGAAGTGTTTTGCAGGGCGTGTTTCAAAAGGTGCAGGCCGTTGTACTTACGGGTCTGCGCGCTGACGGCATACTGCTCCGTGATCTTCACGTTCGTCGCTTCCGCCTTCACGCCGTACTCGTCCAGGTTGGAGGCGAAGGTGATCTTCACCTCCGTATCGAAGAGCGAGGAGGCGAAACGCTCGTAAACACCTTTTGGAATCCACCGTTCGCCCAGGTTGAAGTCCAGGTCGTCGAAAGCGATGGGTTTGGGCGTCGCCTCGCGCAGAGCCTCCAGCGATTCCCGGGCCGGGGCGTGGTCGGGATTCTCCCGCAGGAACGCCTCGATCCGTTCGGCTTTCCCGATGACATTGCCGGCGATGAACTTGTCGGCAACCTCGTAGCCGTCCGTTTCCGGGTTGTAATAGATACGTCCTTTCAGTTCCCCGAGTATTCCCTCCACGGTAGTTCCCGTGAGCGAGGCCATGTAGTGCGGTTCCACCCGGCCGTACTTGTTCAGGCTGGCCACAAGGGCCTCCGAAGCGTCGTCGGCGTGCGTGATCTCATCGGGATTGAAGGCCACGGGACGCTCGAAGATGTCGGCTTTGCGTGCCTTGCCGTCGATGTAACGCTCCAGCGATAGAATCTCCGTCCCCCGCGCGTCCATCTTGATCAGGTCGAGGTTGCGTTTGTCATTGAGCCGTCCGAAGCGTTCGGTGAAATTGTCGTAAAGCCGGTTGAGCATCTCCCGCAGGGCGGGGTTCGCCGTCAGCGTTTCCGCCTCGTTGTTATAAAGGTGGTAATAGGCATCGCGTATCTCGATATACATGGAGGCTTTCGTCCGTTGTGCAGGCGTGAGTTCCAGCGGGTGGAACATGGGTTGCAGGGATTCAATCCCCCGCAGGTAGCGACCCGGTTTTGTCCGTCCGTGACGAGTGTCCCTTCGCGGAAATAGGGGGCGACCTCACCCTCGAACGGGCGGGGTTTCATATCCGCCTCCCGTATCTGCGGCATTTCTTTACCGGGTTCTTCCTCCTCCGGATTGTCCGGCGTGTCGAACAGGCTGCCCGTTCTCGGCGTACCGGCGGCTTGTTTCCGTCTGTCTTTCGGGGCTTCCGTCGGGGGGCGTACCGCCTGCCGTTCCCGCTGTTCCGGGGTTTCCTGCTGCCGGGCGTTTTGCCGGCGCAATTCCGCCCTCCGTTCCGGGGTAAGCGACATCATCATCTCGTAAAAGCCGTTGATCGGCGGGTTGTCCTCCCAGTTCAGGGAGGCATACAAGTCTTCGGGATCACGCTCCGGTGGCGTCGTTTTCGGCATTTCGCTCTTCTGTTCCTCCGGAGAGGAGGCCGGGGCGAATAACGAGGGTTGCCGGGGCGTCTTCCGCTTTGCTCCCCGGCGGCTGTTCCTTTTCTTGGATATACCGAGTTCTGCCTGCCGCCGCTCCTCGGCGCTGAAGCCGAACAGATCGTAGAGCGTCAGCAACGGTTCCTGCTGCACGTTTACCGGTTCGGCAGCTTGGGTGGCAGGTACGGGAGCCGCCGTTTCCACCGTGTCGAAAAGCGACCCGGCAGAAGCTCCTGCGGTTTCGGTTCCGTTGTTCCGCCCACGTGCTGCACGGGAGTATCTGCCATGCCGAAATCTTCGGGTTTC
>ENA-OQDE01000644-OQDE01000644.1-human-gut-metagenome-genome-assembly--contig:-NODE-644-length-19080-cov-3.775339_pt1 | contig 19080 bp, 22 predicted proteins | sample MGYA00242768_ERZ504595 | MGnify/ENA primary metagenome ERZ504595 (study PRJEB26092, sample SAMD00036307) | human gut metagenome | host: Homo sapiens | study: EMG produced TPA metagenomics assembly of...
GACAATGTCGAATTTAACCTCAAATAAGAGGTCTGTATACCAATATCGATAGATTTTGAAAAAGCACCCTAAGGGAGCTCTATTAAAGTTACCCTTTTTTACCACCGATATGAAAAAGAAATTTTTTGCTAATTTATGGTTGACTTTTCATAGCTGGTCTCCATATTGTGTTCTCCTTTCATATTTCATTTTAGTACACTTTTGTGACCTTGTTTGTCCACATTATATGGTACACATTTGTGTCTGTCAAGTAATTCATCAAACTTTTTATACACAAATGTGTCCTATTGTGATAGAATAGAGATAACGTATCATAAAGGAGCTGTTTTTATGACTACTGGAGAAAAGATTAAATATTTTCGTAATATGCGTGGAATATCGCAAGATACGCTTGGTCAGCTATCCGGCATAAACTCCGCAACCATAAAGAAATATGAATACGGAATCCGAAATCCAAAGCCTGACCAGCTTTTAAAGATTGCCAATGCATTAGGCATCAGTATTAACATTTTCATGGATTTTGATATAGAAACAGTTTCTGATGTATTATCATTGCTGTTTAAATTAGACGATCAGATTGATATGAAATTTGAAGCAGATAAGGACGATGAGGGCAATTTCAAGCCATCAACTGTAAAGCTGTCATTTAAGAACAACCTCATCAACAAGAAACTTTGTACCTATATGAAAGCTTTGGAAATTCGTGAAAATATGATAAATGCTAAAGATGAATATTCAGAAGAAGAGTATGCTGACAGTTTGCAGCATATCAATGAAAATATCGAAGAAATCAAGCAACACCTGCTTGATGACAATATGGTTGTCAAAAAAGGCACTAACCGCCTTACTGTAAAAATTTTTCCAAATTAGTGAAACCTCTTGAATTATCAGACATAAGATGATAATATCTAATTAAACAGAAAGCACCCACTCCAAAGGTGGATGCTCCGAGTTTAGGTTAATGAATGTCCTTAAGGACACCGCCTATCCTGTGGATCAGACAGGATAGGCATTTTATTTTCGCTTGTTTCTCTTATCGAGAAAGGCAAGCAACGCTACAATCAAGCTACCAAAGGACATCAGCAATGCTAATATCCCAATGAAAATCGAAATGATCTCATAAGCCGTCATCGGCGCCACCTCCCTTCCTATGTATTCCGGTTGCCCGGTATCATAAAACTCGGGAGGCTACCACCCTGTCATGGTACTTTCCTTAGACGATATTGTACCATAAAAAACAAAATATCTGCAATATACAATCCCACAAAATCACCCTTCAAATGACTGATAAATATTAATCACTTAAAAAGCTTTTAATCTCCTCACTTATTCTTCCATACTCATAATCATGCACATAATGTGGGCAATCCAATTCTATGTACTTCCCAGACTCCACTTCTGAGATGTATTTTTCCTGTATCCTTCTCCATGTTTCTTTATCAAAACCAGTTCCACCAGTACCATCAGAAATAAAAAGCAGCATAGGAACCTGTGGTACTCCATTTTGAGCTACAATTATTGCATTATCCTTAACACTCTTCGCTTCATTTATCATTGTTACAGTTGCCGTTCTGTTATAAAAAATTGCTCTATACCTATTCTTTTCGTCATTAGTCAACGTTCCATGCTTTATAGCATCACTTTCCGCAAGTGTAGGAATTAGTCTGGTAATTCCTAAATCCGCTGCATATTGTCCAAGTTTCATTAGTGGAAGATTTATTTTCATATTCTCGTAATATTCTGGCACAGCCATATCCAAACCTATGATTGATTCAATTTCATCCGGATATTCTTGTGCCCAATAAAGGGCTTCAATTCCAGACATAGAATGCGGACATAAAACATATGGACCATCAATTCCTGCTTTATTCAAAGCTAATCTTGTTTCAGATAATATAGTCTGTATGTTTCTGTCTTCATCAACAATATCACTATATCCATATCCAAACTTTTCAACAACAATAATTCTGTACTCGTCACTTAACAATGAATATAGAGATTTAAAATCCAGAATGGGAGAACATGTTCCGCTACCAGACAAAAACACAAGTGTTTTGGAACCACTCCCCTCAACATAAATGCTAATATTATTTTCATTTATATCTATAAACTGCCCTAATGGTTCCCTTAATTTTTCCTCTTTCCTAAGCCTGTACCTATGATAGCCAAAGCAAATACATATTAAAATAACAATGATTGCTGCAACCCATAGAAAAACACGTAACATACTTTTAATTCTTTTTTTCATTATTTATGCATACTCCTCTTGAAATAAAAATGGCAATACAAATAATTATTACCTTACATATCATTGAAACAATTAGATTGCCACCAACTGATATTTGCGATAATGTATTAATCAATGCATGTGTCATTACACATATCCATAAACTCTTTGTTTTATAGTATAGTGCAGATAAAATAAAACAATTTATCAAAAGCCCAAGTAAAAAGCTACTGACCTGAACAAATTGTATTGATCCTTCAATATAAAAATAAAGAAAATGCCATATTCCCCAGAAAACAAATGTCACGCATGTCGAAAACACATAATTATGCCGTTCCTCAATTATTGGTTGAAACGTATATCTCCAGCCTATTTCTTCAATCCCACCGAACAAAATTGCTTTTACAAATAATATAACCGGAATATACCAATTCTTTACTTGTAACATTCCACCCATTAATAGATAACAAAACTCTATACTCAAAAACATAAAAACAAGCAAGTAGCCGAAGATAGGTTGCTTTATGTTCACAAACTCGATTACAATCCTCTTAAAATTTATTTTTCGATATCGAATTGTGACAATGCTCCCCCACATTGCCGAAGAAATTCCGCCAATTCCAATTGCTATCATCCCAATTACCGTTGTGTAATCAACGACTATCCCTATCTTACGCAATAGGAAAACTATGATCGCTATTACCGTAATTTGTCCTATAGTTCCAGTTAAATATAATCTAATCGCATTTTTTCTAGCCACAGAATTATCAACATCCTTCCTTCTTTAGTCAAAATCTGTAAAACTCTTTCCCATTACTCCGCCCACAAATAGAGCCAAACTAGAGCCCTTTGATAAAACAAATGCCGGAAACCCGCATAAATACAGGCTTTCGGCATTTTAGTCCGTTATTCAAACTCGGTGCAAAGGAATATATTTTTCCTGCTAAAGTTTGATTCTTAGAGCGTTAAATGGTGATTATTTCGCCTTTTATCACAATTATTTTATGTTTTCAAAAATTCAGGTATCATATGGGTATCAAAATTTCTATTGAAATCAAGGCACCAAATGATATAACATTTAAGTAATATTTTGTTTTACAAAAATACCAGTTGTGTATCTACTCACTGAACTACATCTTAACTTTTAAAAAATTGTTAAACAAAAGTTCATTTCCTATTATTAACCATAATATAATGGTCAATTATTTGCCTTATCATATCTATTATCTGAATATCCAACAAAATATACATTGTCAGCTAAAGATAATTCTTCTTTAAATGTTGTGATTCAATGTCATAATTTACGTTTCAAGGTTTTTTGATTCTTATTTTTTGACTCATTTTTCATAGTGCACTTTACTCTATCATCTACCATTGCAATAATTATATATTGCTTTCAACATATCACACATTTCATTATAATACTTAGCCTTTCCACTTCCCGCTTCAATCCACATCTTAGTTAACATTACCATTGTCGGTCCATACAGGCATTTTCTGAAAAAATAGCCTGACATATTTTCTCTACAGACTGCTTTGCATTAAAATTTCCAACTGGTTTTATAATTGTACTGCCATATATCTCATCTATTCCCTCATATTGCAACACTATTGCTTCAGGTATACAATTCCCTGGCAAATAATATAAATGTGTTTCTGCATACTTAAGATATTTTTGATACACCTCTTTCTTTTGACTATCAACTGCACCATTTTTTCCACCATCAACCAATGCATTTATTGTAGAATTTGAAGAAGTTAATCCTCTAATGTATTTTTCCAAACTCTCAACATCTTCTATTTCACCTGCTGATATTTGCGAATACTTAACCAATTTATCTGGTCTCTTATCTCCATCAAGAATGATAAAAACATTGTCATACATTTCATCTAAAGCCAATATAGGCAAATGTTTTGTAACTAAAGTCTCCGCTCCACCATGTCTGTATTCCACTGAAAAAAATCTTCTTTTTTTAAAGCAACAAGTATTTTTTGGATAAAAATTTGAGCCGACACATCCTCACATAAAATCAAATTCTTTCTATCAATTTTTTCTTTAATATTATAAAATGCTTCTTGATAATACACATCGTTTACTATATCCGTTGTCCCATCAGCATTCACTTCAAACAATTTTATTGCTTTTGGGGGCATCTCTTCTATCAACATCATTGAATGCGTCGAAATAATAATTTGATGATGTTTCTTCATAGTCATATTCAACAAAAATATTTTTAATTTGATTTGTGCACTAGGATGAAGTGATACTTCTGGCTCATCCAATAATATTAGTGAATCCCGTTTTGCATCCATTATTGCACATACCATATTAATTATTGCATTTTCTCCGCTACCTGCATTTGCTTCTGAATATTGAAGACCATTTTTTGTTTGTAACAAAACAGAGTTACCCCATGATTGATATATTCTGTGATATATTCTTCTTATTTCGATATATTCTTTCCCTAAAATAAAATTAATGGCTTCTATCTTTTCTCTTCCATTTTTCATATCAATTACTTCTAAATCATCATGCAAAATATTTTCAGGATGATTAAAATAAGCAACCTTTTCCCCCTTTAAAGCCCTATTTAACAGTTTTGACTGCTTTTTCACATATTCTTTTGATTCTTTGTTTTTTGTTCAAACATTCTCACTTTATGATCCGTCTTAGTTTTATAAAAGTGAAAATATTTATCAAACGCACTCAATTCTCCTCTAAAATCAAAATATACAACATTCTTTTCTACCGGATTATTTCGTGTTTCCTTGTCCAGATTATAATCCGGTTTCATCCCTACTTTGACATCTAATGCGTCAGTTTCCCAATAATCTGGAGATTTTGCACTATTCTGTCTTTTCTTTATAACTTCCTTTATTCCAGTTTCGGAATTTTTTGATATCCATAAAAATACTTGTTTTTTCCATCCTCTATAGGATCAACATCTGTTGAAAACCAATAGTCTCCTGTACTTTTATTCTGCGGGCAACCATATATAGCCTGTAATACTGAACTCTTTCCCGTACCATTTCCCAACAAGCATAGTTAAAGGAAAATTAAATTCAATTCTAGAACCATCTGTCAAATTTTTGTACTTTGGAAACTGAATATATTTAATATAGTTCATATATTTATTATCTTCATAATCTTCACTAATTCTTTTAATCAGTTTAACAAAATTCTCTTCCATGTAAATTGCTCCTTTATCTTACAATGCCAGTAGTTTTTCTACTGCATTGTAATATTGTATTTTTATCGCTTATCTAAATCGTATCTGAAGATTCAACTTAATAAACAACTCTCCATTTCCCTCATACAGGCTCATATATTCATGTCTGCTTGTAGAAGCTCTATCAAGATATGTATTGTCCAGCAGGTACTGTTCGAAAAAGTTTCTGTTATATATGTGATAAGCAAGAATCTCTCCGTCTGCCTTCACAATGATATAGCCACCATTTGCTTCATCCAACCCGTCCCAACTTTGCCGGTTTCATTCCCAATCGCACAGGAACACAGGAATTTTTTGAATTTATACGTATACATCATCGGATCACCATATCCAAGAGGATCTCTATCTCCAAGCATATCTACAAGATTATCACAATCCTTTACATCCTCTGTATAGAAATATAACAACATATTTCCGATAATTTCCGGCATACTGCTGTCTACCATTATCAGATTTCTCTTGAATCCGTCATGGTTCATTCCACAATACTGAATTTTCCCACCATACTCAGCTATTTTTGACATTTTGTCCTTAATCTTGGTTCTGGTCTCGATTGCGTTAATTTCTTCCGCCTGTTCCATTGTTATTCCTGTAACTTTGTAAATAAAGTTCGTTGTAAGTCCTGCATTCAGTAATGTAGGCGGATTTCCAACCTCTGACTTAATGGAAAATCCCACATTTCGAATAAAGTTTGTATGTATGTCCTCAATTTGCATAGAAATATCAGTTGTATCAGTAGATGGTGCTTTTATCTTTGTAACTTTTATGCCATTTGCAAACTTAGCAATTTCCTCTAATTCAAAACTTCCGCTATGACTTGCTATTTCTTTTATCAGCTTATTTGCCTGGTTTTCCATCTCTGTTCTATCAACAGATATAATTTTATTAGACTGGATTTCAACACAGATTTGATTATCATGAATCACATAATCAACAACTTCACCTTTTGTTTCTTCTCTCATAATCTTCAGAATCGGATAATATACTTCATCAATTTTTTCAACCTTCTCATTTGCCGCATATACTCTGCCCTGACTAAGAAGCTTCATAAATGCATATAATTCTGACCATTCACCCTTGTTTCCTGACATTCTTCCATCTTTATTTGCCATTCTCTAACACCTTCCTTATCTCTCTTGCTATTGCCTCAATAACATTAACTGTTACACTGTTTCCTAATTGCTTATACAAGTGTGTATCTGCCAATTCAAGTTTAAAATCATCTGGGAATCCCTGTAACCTTGCCCATTCCCTTGGCGTCATCTTTCTTATTCCTTCCCTATTTACTTCTCCCTTTATATGAGTAATTGGAGTAAAATTTGTCAATCGCTTGTCAACAATTAAATTTCTTTCTCTTCCCATTCCTCCACACACAATTGCTCCTGCTTTTCCGTCAAGAGCTCTTATTTCATAACCAAAGCCATTTCCTCTAGCTTCATGACGAGCTTTATGTCTTTTAAGTGTTTCAATATATACGGTTGAAAGATAATATTTTACACTTACTTCATGTTCTTCTATTATATCTCTGATACAAGTATTGGAATTTGTAGGTTCAGGGAAATGAAACTCACTACTATCAATGTTATTTCGAAATGCAACAATATATATTCTTTCTCTATTCTGAGGCACACCAAAATCTTTACTATTCAAAACCTTATCATATACTGTATAGCCAATCTGTTCAAAAGCCTTTTTTATACCTTAAAGGTACGTCCACCGTCATGTATAGTTAATCCTTTAACATTTTCACAAAAAATAACTTTAGGTTTATGATATTCGCATATTCTGACAACATCCTGAAATAAAGTTCCTCTGCACATTCCCTTATAATCATCATCGAATCCCATACGTTTTCCTGCAAGCGAGAATGCCTGACATGGGAATCCCGCTAAACAAATATCGAAATCAGGGATTTCTTTTTCATCTATTTTGTTATATCACCTGCAATGTCAAATCCATCATGATAATTCAATTTATATGTTTTCTGTGCATATTCGTCCCATTCACTTACGAATACTGTATTTATATTTTCTCCAAATGCTCTATCAAATCCTTTCCTAATTCCACCTATGCCAGCAAATAAGTCTATTGATTTATACATGTGAAATCTCCTCTGTTTCAATATCGTAATCATTATATTTCTGTTCAAATATAGTTTCTTCTATTACCTGTACACACTCATCGGTCTTCTTTATGATATCTTTTCCCCAAAAGCGTATAACAGTCCAACCCAGAAATTGAAGTTGTTTATTTATTTCATCATCGTGCTGTTGATTTTTAGATATTTTATTAATCCAAAAGTCTGCATTATTTCCCTTCTCCAGCTGTGGCTTTAAAACTTCCCAGTCTTTACCATGAAAAAATTCACTATCACAAAATATAACTATCTTATATTTTGTAAGAACAATGTCAGGTTTTCCTGGTAATTCTGCATAATTTTTGCGATACCTGTATCCTCGTTTCCACAGTTCCTTTCGAAGTCTTAACTCAATTGAAGTATCCTTCGATTTAATATTTTTCATATTTTTATGACGTTGTTCTTTAGTCAGTCTATCCAATTCACTCACTCCGATTCGTCAGGAACAATTTCCAGTATATCTTCCATATCGCAGCCAAGTGCTACGCATATCTTAAGTAATATATCAGTATTAACGTTTTCGTTTCTTCCCAATTTGGCAATTGATGCATTACTTATCCCAGCCTTTTCTGCAAGATCCTTTTTCAACATATCTCTGTCTATTAATAGTTTCCATAATTTTTTATAACTTATTCTCATGTTTTCCTCCGAAGTCAAAACATATGTTCGTATATATATTACCACGCCTCAGCAGATAAATCAATGGTTATTTTAATTATTTATGAGTTCTCATATTTTATTGTTCGTTTTGCTCATTTTATAAAATCACCTTAGTCTTTCCATCACCTTCCCCACACTCTCCATAAACTTCTCCAACAGATTAACCCCATCAATTACAAACTGCTTCATAAACTCATAAGCCTTCTCCAACAACTCCTTTAACGACTTATTCTCCTCCTGAAGTCTCTGGTTCTCATACATAACATCAATAAGTTTCTCCCTTACATCGTCATCACCACCATGTCGGAACATATCATATACATTCTCAGCAATCTTTGTACGCTCTACCAGTTCATTTTCTTTAGAAGTAAGCATTTCCAGCTTATTCTTTTTATCCGTAATCATATCCGCATATTTAGCATACTCATTCTCTGCTGCATCAATGTTATCTCTGACTCTCTCAAGTCTATCCTCGTCCGCAGCTATCATATCAATATTCCTGTCATGCTTCTTCTCCTGTGTGGCTATCTGATATGATATACTGGCATTGCTGCTTCTAAGCCTAGTATTTTTCGCCTGTTCTTCATTGTTCTGTTGCTGAATTTCTTCAAGTTTTCTGCTCTCCTGTGCCACCTTATATTCTGTCACAGATAAGTCGTTATTCCGTCCTTTCGACTTCGCCTTTATCTGTTCTCCAAACCAGTCATTAACCTCTTTATTAGCGACCTCCCTTAACTCATCCTGCAGCACTCGTGACAAAACTTCTTTAGTAAATACTTTTCGTTTTGACACCTGCTTGCTAAGCCCCTTTTTATATCCGTATGCCACAGGTACTCCCACTATATGCATATGAGGACTGTCCTCATCAAGATGAACACTGCATTTGCCACCACAAACCCTGCAGCCTTTTTATAAACTCGCCCAAAATTATCTCGTATGATAGCTTTATATACGACTTCATATCATCATACTGTTTCCAGAACTCCCTATCGCCTATCTGAATGATTATCTCTACTGCCATATCCTGCTCCTTGCCAGAGACATGTTCAAAATAATCTTCTATCCTGCGGTCTGGTCGTGTCTGTTTTTTATTATATTCTTCTAATGCCTCATCGAATTCTTTGTGGTATACTGTCTTTACATCGTCAATAAGATTTGATGTTCCGTAGACAATAAAAATATTGTCTTTGCTGTAATCTGATGATTTATATTTCCGCAGATTATGCTTTGCAACACCTGCCAGCTTGGATTTCGATGTAATGGCACTTTTCTTATTGCTCACATGAGCTGTATATGAAATATTTCCCATTCGCATCTCCTTATCTGTAATATATTCTTATTCGTAATTTCTGTCGTAGCAGTGCGGTTATCATCTTGGCTCTGCCATAGATGATAACCCCCTAGCAGTTTCGTCATGCTGACAAAACTGCGGGGGCTCTCCGAGGGTTTTGGCATCAGCCTTTTAAACCTCATCTGCACTTAAACACAATCTCATTTATCACGATTTCTTCTGCCATCGCTCTTGCCTGATTCCGCAAATACAGCTGCTCCATAAATGTTTTCCTTTTACCCGTCATATGCTTTTTCAACCATGCTGCTTCAATATTGTCCAATCGCTCATATGCTTCTTCATTTACTGCTTCTGCCTGCTTTCTAAGCTGTCCCATTCGTGCCATATGACGATACTCAGAAGGTTTATTTTCTATCATATACCGAAGCCACATCCGACCATATTTTCCTATATCCGTAAGATTGTATTCTGCTTCATCTACAGATAAAAGAGGATATAAAATCCCATCCACTTCTTTATATTCAACACCTAATTCTTCAAATAATGTCATCGTAATTGTCCTTTCTTTTCAAGACCGCAACATCGCAAGGTCTATATATTTTGCAACCTTGCAAGCTTCAAGATTGCAAAACCTGACACTTTGCAATGTTGCGATGTTGATTTTTATGCTCTCAAATTCCAGTACCAGTTATTATTGCAACGCTCAGCCTTTATCTTGAGTTCCTTCTTGGCTGTCTCAAGTGTTCTCTTCGATATTCCTTCCTGTGCTGCAAGCTCTATAATCTCTGTACTTAAAATTTTCTGTGTTCTTTCTGCCTGTTCTCTTAAAAACTGCTTTGCCATCTCAAGTTTACTTGCCTTTGGCACCATACCGCCCAGTACTTCATCAGCAGTAATTTCATAATCACCTAACCAATGAAATCCGTCCTCTGCCAATTCAAATGCTTTTGGATGACCAAATGCTGCAAGATTATTCTTTATCTGTATCATTGCCCTGAGATTACTCTGCCCTTCTATTCTGCCGACAAGCATTACACTCCTTGCCACAGCAAAGAAATCAATGGAACCCATTCCCCGATAAGCAGCCTTTGCTCCTGAGCCTTTATTCATATGACCGATAAGAACAATGGCACAGCCTGTTCTTTCAGCAATACTTCCAAGCTTCTTCGTCATTTCTCTGGCTTCATTTGCCCGGTTCATATCAGTATCCCCGCCAAGATAAGCCTGTATCGGATCAAAGATGCACAACTTCGCATTTTCTCTTTTTATAGCTTCCTCTATCCTGTCATCCGTCATGCTCACACTCTTATCAGACTCATCTATGATTGATATTCTGCTGCAGTCTGCATTTGCTGCTTCAAGCCTCGGCTTGACTGTATCTGCAAGTCCGGCTTCTGCCGTCTGATATATTACATTTACAGGCTCAGTAATATTCATATTTTCATCTATACATTCTCCCCTTGACAGCTTTGCCGCAATATTTAGTATCAGCGTGGATTTTCCATCACCTGGATCTCCCTGCACTATTGACAACTTTCCATAAGGGATAAATGGATACCACAACCATTTAATCTGCTGTGATTCAACCTCGGAAAGGTGTATCATTTTTAATTCTGTATTTGTTTCCACTGTCTGCCTCACTTTCGTAAATAATCATTGTCTCAAAAGTGGGCTGCTGTTATACTTTAATTGGTGTTTTGGTAACAGAAGCCGCTTTTGTTATCTGCCGTGGCTTTCCCGATTGCCGTCAGGAAAGCCACTATTCTGCCAAAGATACTTTGCACCATCCAGCATATCTACAACCGCTTTTATCATAGCAAGATAGTCATGCTGCAGTTCTTCAATATCTGTATAAGCTTCACCATCAATCGGTGATTCTTTTTCTTTTATCAGTCCTGTTTCAATGATTTCATCATATATTTTGTGAATATCTGCCTGCATCTTCTCAAGCGTCTGCACCAGCATATATACTGTTTCTTTCTTGCCTACAACACAAATTCGACCATAGATACAACATCTTATAAAAAATGTTTTCTTCATCATTCCACTTGCCTTGATTCTTGCTTCAATTTCACGCCTTTCATAGTCTGATATGCGAAAACTGATTGTCGGATTCTTATGAACTCCACTCACTGAACATCACCTCCATTCCCTGTACCCGGCACAAATTCTTCATTAAGCTTATCAGCCATCTCAATCTGCTCTGTCGGAAACATATGTGCATAATGAAATGTGATTGTCTGGCTCTCATGTCCAACCCTGTTTCCAATGGCTACCGCTGAAAAACCCAGCGAATAAGTAAAGAAATGTGCGAATGCCTAAGATCATGAATTCTTATTCTCTTTACTCCTGCCGCTTTAGCTCCCCTGCTCATCTCGTGGTGCAGATATGACTTCGTAATCTGAAATATTCTGTCATCTCTTCCATATCCATACAGCATTCCGATAAACTGTCTTAACTCTTCTACCAGAAAATCAGGAATTACAACATCCCTTCTGCTCTTTTCCGTCTTAGGATCTGTGATGATATCTTCACCATTGATATACTGATAAGACTTTGTGATATGAAGTTTCTTATTCTCAAAATCAATATCTGCCGGTGTCAGGGCAAGCAGTTCACCTTCCCTTATTCCGCACCAGTAAAGAATCTGGAACGCATAATAAGATATTGGCTTGTCTTTTACACATTCTATGAACTTGAGATATTCTTCTTTTGTCCAGAAATCCATCTCATCAGCTTTGCCTTTACCAATCATCCCAGCCTTCTTTACAGGATTTTCTCTCAGATTGTAAAAGCGTACCGCATGATTAAATATGGCTGACAGCTCTGACTGCATTGTTTTCAGATAAGTCGGCTTATAGGGCTTACCGTCTGCCTGTCTCTTCTTGATCATCTCATTCTGCCATTTGATAATATCCGCAGGACTGATTTCATTCATCTTCTTGTCCTTGAAATATGGAATCAGCTTCTTCTGAAAAATAACATCCTTTGTACGCCACGTGTTAAGCTTCAGCTTAGGCTTTAAATCTTCCTCATACAGCTTGTAAAAGTCCGCAAACCTCATATCCAGATTTGTTGCCTGCTGCAGCAGAAACTTCTGTTCGTATTCCAATGCCTCCTTTCTCGTCCGAAAGCCACGCTTTAGCTTTCTTTTGTTTTTACCTGTCCAATCGTTGTAGTGGAAGGAGACATACCATGTCCCCCTCGCCTCATCCTTGTATGCTGCCATACACTACTCCTTTCCCTTATGCTGTCTTATCACATAAGTCATATACTTTACTGTCAAGATACTTACGGCTGACTCTGCCGGCTCTGACATAAAAGCCTTTAGAAGATAATTCCCTGTTAGCTTCTCTTATTACTTTGTATGCATGAGATACCGATACATCAAGCATCTCAGCAACCTCTTTTGCTGTGTAATATAACTTCTCCATAGTGCATTCACCTCCTCTCCCCGGCAATTACCGGTATGTATCAAGCACTTGTATTGGCAGCTACTTATATATAACTCGTTGCAACTATTGTATTTTCTTGTCTTAAATTTTAAAAGGGACAAACCCGCCCCTTTTTCTCTGATAAGGTACAATAGCGGTTTTTTACAAACATAGCAGCATCCCTGTCTCTTGATTACATCACTTATTCTAATTCAAAGCATGAATTTGCTAAATATTCTCTCATGGACTTTTTTCGTCAAAACATATTCTCTGACGGACTTTTTATCTTTAAGTACAATTAATCCATACTTAAACCTATAAAGATGTCTCTACAAACATTGTCGGAGTCATCAGGTAACATTGTGGCAATACTGGCACATTGTGTGTTAAAAACTTTCTGTGAGATAAATTCTATAACCAACCCACAAATTACGGAAGTGACACCACTGGTGTATTTTCACTAATTTGCACCAGTTTTTGGTGCTTCATATAATTGGGATAATTTTTGAAAATAAAAAGAAATGTGATAATAGATAATACCTATGACACTTCTGTTTAGTACTCATTAATATCTGTGGTACTATCAAAACAGGTATCATATAGGTATCACAATAAAAGAAAAAGCTTCATAAATGCTTGTTTACGCCATTTATGAAGCTCTGTTTACTACTCAAACTCTTCCCAAAGGAAGTATCATCAAATCAAAAATGCTGATTTTATGCGGCATTCCACAGCATCTGTTTCATCTAATGTTACTCTTTTCATATCGTTTTCAAAAACTTTAGTAGCAAATTAGTTGCAATTATTCAATCATACATCTACGAAATTCATGGCAGATATATCTACTTTTACTACTAAAAACGAATAATCAAATGTGGCTTGCGGGTGCTTAACTGTGCCTGCTGCCACACCCTCTATGAAAGGAGCTTTATCATGAGCAATCAACACAAACATCCAACTATAAGTTTTAGAATCAGCGATGCTGAACGCAAGCAAATCGAAGCCCGCATCCTTGCCAGCGGCATGATGAAGAAAGATTACTTTGTCCGTTCCTGCATCTATAACCGCATCTGCGTTGTCGGCAAGAAAGAAACCATATATCCTCTTGTACAGACTGTTAATGCACTGTATCTACAATTAGTTAAAATGCAGAAATCATTTATTGAATGCTATGAACATCAAACTTTAAACAATCTTCCTACAAGCAATAAAATCAAGGAACTGCAAACTGACTATAACAATATGCTTACAGCCATCATTGATCTGCTTGATGGTGCTAAGTATCTGTGGGAAGGAGTACATCATGAAACAAAATAATCCTTGTTACCTGTTTGGTATGTATGAACCTGATACTAATTCCGTTATCATTAATGCTATCAATGATACATATTCCGGTACGTCTCTTATTATCAGTTGTGAAGAATGCAATTCAGCTGTCTTACTTGATACACCTGATGATATCGCGTATCTATATCGGCTAGCACAAGAGAATCCTCTGCTGTATGCTGAATTAGCTTGTAAACCTAATGGATTACAGGAATATGTGGATGCTATGAATGAGTTTAATTAATTTTCCCAAAGTTGAGATAGCATTCTATTTGGGTTAGTCTCACTAGTCTCAAAAATATTTTGAGACTGGTGAGACTATTACATTTCTGATTTTTTTAAATACTTATATTAAGTTCAATAATGCCTGCACTTGTTCATAAGCATCCCTCTTGGTCATTTCTATACTTTCTTCATCCTCTAAATCCATAAAATCCGCTACGTCTTTTGGACCAGCATGATTTTCAGAAGCAAATTTACCTGCTAACTTAGCTTTCGCCTCTATCACAATATTTTTACCCCTTACAGGTTCAAATTCTTTTGCCAGTTCTCTTACTCCACCAATATAATGTTTTATAATAAAGTAAATATCATACGCATCCTTCGCTTTTCCCCTGCCCATAGCTGCTGTTTTCATTATTAAATAAGGAACTACTGCTACAACACTGACATTTGCAACATCTATTGCGCCATCTGGTCGTTCTGCTTCCACACTAATCTTCTGTGCTGGAAATTCAAATGCAAAATTACCACCTGTTGCCTTTAACGCCTTAACGCCCTGCACATGCTGACTTCTTCTCTTCGATTGTGTACCACCATACATTCCAGCTAAAATATCTACATCCACATCATAAGATATTCCGTCCACCATCACTGTCTTTACAAAGGAAAATATTTTTCCGGATGCTCCTTGTATCCATTTTTCTGAAGTATCCTCGACATATTCTGATAACCTTCATCCTGCAAAGTCAGATGATTAATCATAATATCTACGTCCACACTTCCCACATGACCTTCTTGGGGAAACATTAAATCTGGAACCCAACCTCCTACCACACGGATTTCATCTTCATATTCCTCAAAAATATTAACCAACTCTACCAAAACTCTATGTGCAGCCCGCTTCTGACCCTCCGAATAGTCTACGCTGCTTTTCAAGTCTTCATCTCTTATCATCTAAGTATCTCCTTTTTCAAAACCGCATCCGCCATTTCTTCTCCCCTGCCTTTATCTGCATACAATCCAAATATATTTGCAGAGGGGATACTACTGCAGAATCACCAATCACCCTATAATCCTTGATATAGGAATCGTTCTCTAATGGAAAAATAACCACATTAGAACCACTGTTTACCTCTTTCATATCCAAATATCGAATTGCTTCCTGAATATCTTCCGGTGCTATATAAACATGTACCTTATTGTAACGGACACTGGTGTATAACGCACTCCCCCGGACAATCCTGTAAGATAAGAATCAATCCCCATATCTATCTTCAATTTTTTTAATCGCTCCTCAATAACAGATATATTATCTAAACTATAGCAAGCATAGGATGTTATTTCTTTTTTACCGTAATCCTTGCTCCATTCCAACAAGAGTGATTCCGGATCAATAACCTTATAACCATCTGGTAACTTTTCTACCCATGCGTTTTCCACCAGAACTTTCATCAGTTTGGATACCTGTCCAATGCTGCATTTTACCTTTTCCGATAGATATTTAAGCTTCCATATCTTAGTTACATTCGCAAACAACTCACGCAAAATACAGGAAGACACCACGGAAGTCCTTTCAAATATAGACACAGAACTTTGCTCTTTTGGTCTTGGATTCTTATTTCCTTTCTCGGACAAATAAATAGAATGACCCACAAACCAACAGTTTCCTGCATAGTCAAAATAACCCATTCCGTTATCTTCACATATTTGTGCAGTTCTTTCTGAAATATATGGAGCAACCAAAATGTTAACTCCCTGACTTTTATTCTGCTTTTCAAACAATTTTATAACTGTAGACGGAAACACCCTGTCCAAGAAGTACGCATTTATTTGAAACTCATACCCATCATCCATCTCCACAGATGCAATAAAACCGCCTTCTGTCCTGTGGATAACTTCATACTTCTGAATATTGGGAAGTTTTAAAAACTTATTCTCAACACATTCTAATCCAATTCTATCTATTTTCACTTACATCACCGCTTTCACTCATATAGTGAAACTTATTATATCAGTGAAATTTAATTAGGTCAACTCAAAACATTATCTATTTTCTCACTATAATTGATTTGAAATTCAAATTTACCAATAATTCTTCCGAATTCACTGCCTTTGCGCTCCATATATCAAAACCGCATGAAACAGATCGCAAGAACTGGATTTCTTCTGGTAGAAGATACAGTCAGCGGATTTCTTTCCTGAATCATGGAATCATCTGGCATTTCTCCCAGAGAATAGAGTTCCATTCTGTCATCATATATGTCAATGTGAGCTTCACTTCCCCCTATATTCATTCATTTAATCAAAACTAATATCTTTTATCTTTGATTGGATTCTTCACAACAACATAACCTTCGTCATCACTCTTTTTATAATAATCAAAAATCCATGTATTCTTCTTTAGCACATATAGTATATCCCTTATAAAGCTATTATCTTCATATGTCTTTGTATAGTTATTTCGTTTTGTAAAAATCCCCTTAAGTTCCGGAAATCCAAGTTCATCAAAATGTTTTTTACATGTTTCTTCTGTCAGATTAGGAAGCGCCTTCGCCCACAATTGAATCTTATCATCCATACTACATTTGCTCATTGTCAAAAGTTCTGATAACAAATTATCATCAAGTACTATAGTTGAATTATCAATTATATTAGCAATTCTCGATTTCGCAACTCTATATATTGATGATTGAATAACTTCTTCATATTCCGAAAAATGTTGATATAATTCATTCTCATCATGTTCATCAAAATTATTATCAAGAATATATTTAATAAGAGAACTCGAATAACCTTTTCCAACTACCGATATAGGTTCTGTTGTTAATCCAAGTAAATCTATTTTTTCTTTATCTCCTATTTCCATACCTAATATATGCAAAGCTTCTTCATAACTAAAATTATCTGAAGTAATAATTCTCAAATATGCTTCTATGTTTTCGTCTATATACAATGCTGTATATTTTTTATAATGATTTCGAATATATTCTAATCCGACATTATTCATTTCTATAACATCCTTCTTTATCAGCACCTCCATCTTATCATCCGAAATATCAAACGCATCATAAACATCATAACCATATCCCATATTGCACAAAATTTCTTGATATCTACTTGTTTTAATCTCATTGTTTACCGCTACAGAATCAAAGAATTGTCTTGCAATTTCACCACCAAACTCATTCTCAATATGAGAATAGTCCATACCCGCATCACATTCATTAATAAATTTGATTAACTGGCTATCGCAACAATACTCTGTATAATAATGTATAATATTCGGAACTGTCTTTTTAATTATCCTTTTGTCAAGCATTTCATTCCACAATTTTTTATTCTGTATTACCGATATATCTGAAATAACTGTTTTTAATACATTTACATACTTTTCCTGTATATCGCCTAAAACATTTTCATCATTAATAAATTTAATGGCAACATCCTCTGAATCTTCAATATATCCATTGCAATTTTTTAAATACTCATTTGCATATCTATTTATATTTTCTGCAATATACTTAGCTAATGGAGATTCCGATTTTCCTTGAATAACTGTATAATTTCTATGTTCGATATTATATGAATCATATTCCCCATACATTGACTTAATCATTAATTTGATATTCTCAAATGTTAATTCATATAAATTATTTTCATACACTCCTACAATCAAATCTTTATTTGCTGTATCAATCTCAATTTTCTTTAATTTTACACCAAGAATACAAAATTGAGAAATTATTTTTGCAACATCTGGATTTTGAATGTTTAAATAATCACTCTGGTTTGATATATAATCAGTAAGACATCCCTCTACATTAATATCCTGTATTTTATTCTCATCTAATAAACATAGCGAATCCAGCGAAAATCCTCTTATCTGTTTCAATGGTAAGATTTTGTTCACAGCAATATAACTAAAGAAATCTGTCCACTGTTCATTCAGTTTAATAATAAATGTTTTATCAAACTGTGTGCTATCGTAGAATTTTGATATAAACTCTGTATCCTTATTATCTTTCATCTGTTTTATTAATGCCGATAAATATTTTTGATATTTAGGATTTTCCTGATTAACAAGAAGCCCTTTTAAAAGATTGAAATTTAGAGTTTCCTCCTCGTAAAAATCAACAACTCTTAAAACTGGAGAGGATAGTACCTTCTCAACATCATTAAGAGAATATTCATAATCACTTCCCTTTTTATCAGTTATCCTTCTCAAGAACATCTTATCATGAGCAGATAAGCTATCCTCATAAAAATATGTCATATAATCATTATATGTTTCATCAATATACCCATTACTAATAAGAAATTTTAGTAGTTCTAAATAATCACTCCCCTTAATTTCATTATATTGATTCTCCTCACCAATAGGATTTATGCTCTTTATCATAAATATCGAATCAGTATTATCTCTAGTAATTAATTCACTTAATAATTTTGTTTTTGTAGCAGAAATTCTTTGTTCAATATCCTGAAGTTTTACTTCTAATTCAGTCATCATCCCTTATTTCTGTTATCTATTACCTCTATTCTTTTTCTTTTTC
>ENA-OQDE01000645-OQDE01000645.1-human-gut-metagenome-genome-assembly--contig:-NODE-645-length-19066-cov-2.513068_pt1 | contig 19066 bp, 19 predicted proteins | sample MGYA00242768_ERZ504595 | MGnify/ENA primary metagenome ERZ504595 (study PRJEB26092, sample SAMD00036307) | human gut metagenome | host: Homo sapiens | study: EMG produced TPA metagenomics assembly of...
CTAAAGAACAATTGTAGTCTACTTTCAATACTTCAAGGAAATGTTTCCAAGTTTTCCAAATCGATTTTCTGCTAAATCCATAATGCTTCATTTTTATACATAGCAAAAATATAAGAATGAAAAAAGGCCGACAAGATAGAATCGCGGAGACGCTTACCTTGAAAATGAAATATGTCAATGGCTAGTAGAATTTCTTATCAAGCCCTCAAATAGCTATGCTTCAGATAGGCTAAAGCGTAGCTTTCCGTTCCCTAAAGCTATGCTTTAGAAAGGTGAAAAACCTGTATCGAACAACGTAATTAATAAGAAATATACCCCTTTCATAATAGACAGCGGCCGTTTAAAAATAAATCATAGGCTGATTTAAAATAAATATCCCAATGATTGAATTCAATCATTGGGATATTTATTTTAAACACTTAGATGTTTATTATGCCTTCCTCGCTGAAGAAGGCATCAACATTTAATATTCAACTCATTCAAAACCTTGCGTATTGCCTCAAATGTGGTAATGCGAGTAGGAACTAGTGGCAACCGAAGTTATTCTCGATCATACCCATGGCATTCAACATTGATTTTACTCCTGCCGGATTTCCATCAACAAACAATAAATTGAATAATTCCGTGAATCGATGGTGAATGGTTAATGCATTGGCAAAGTCTCCTTGAAGCGCCAGGCGCGTCATACGGCTAAATTCACGAGGAAAAGCATTACCGATTACTGAAATCACACCAACGGCTCCCAATGTAATAAGCGGAAAGGTTATACCATCATCTCCGGAGATTACATTGAAATTTTCCGGTTTATTTTTAATAATATCATCCATTTGCGTAATATTGCCGGATGCTTCTTTAATAGCAACTACATTCTTAAAATCGCGGGCAATCCGCAAAGTAGTTTCAGCAGTCATATTTACCCCCGTACGTCCCGGAACATTATACAATACGATGGGGAGCTCCGTAGCTTCCGCAATCGCTTTATAATGCTGATAAATACCTTCTTGAGAAGGTTTATTATAATACGGCACAACAGACAATATGGCATCAACTCCTGTGAAATCATCATTTTTCAATGTTTCTACAATAGCACGAGTATTATTACCACCTACACCCAACAGAATAGGAATTCTTCCGTTAACGCGGTCAATTACCATCTTTTTTATAGTTTTCTTTTCTTCCTCGGTCAGAGTCGGTGTTTCAGCTGTAGTCCCCAGCACACACAAGAAATCCGCATTATTCTGTAATAGATAGTCCACCATACGCATCAACGCGTCATAGTCAACGCTCTCATCCTCTTTGAAAGGAGTAATCAGTGCTACCCCCATTCCTTTCAATTTAGTCTGTATCATGAGTTTTAATTATAATCTCTAATTTATTTAACCGCAAAAGTACGAATATTTTTCTTATCTTACGATATAAGTTTCAGAAATTCGTCTTCGCTTAATATGGTTATTCCAAGTTTTTTTGCTTTTTCAAGCTTTGCAGGTCCCATATTGTCCCCAGCCAGTATAAAACTTGTTTTCGCAGAAATGCTTCCTACATTTTTCCCTCCGTTTTTCTCGATAAGCTCTTTATATTCGTCACGTGAATGATGAACAAACACACCGCTGATAACGATAGACTGGCCCGCTAACTTATCCGTATATCCGCTTAAATCTTCTTCGGTGCGATAAAGCTGCAGTCCGGCCTCTTTTAGCTTGGCAACTAACTCACGATTAGACTCATTCGCAAAATATGCAAGTATACTCTGGGCTATTTTTTCTCCGATTTCATCGATACTTACCAATTTTTCAAGATCTGCCTGTTGCAGATCATCTATATTCTCAAACGATTTTGCTATCTTTTTGGCCACAGTCTCACCAACAAAACGAATTCCCAAAGCAAAAATAACACGTTCGAAAGGAACGGTTTTACTTTGTGCAATCCCCGTTACAATGTTCTCCGCCGATTTTTCTCCCATACGATCCAAACCTTTGATATCATCAGCTGTGAGTTTATATAAGTCGGCCGTATTTCTAATTAACCCCAAGCGATAAAACATATCCACGGTTTCCGGTCCCAATCCATCAATATTCATAGCCTTTCGACTAATAAAATGCTCGATTTTGCCTTTGATTTGAGGAGGACACGCTGTTTCATTAGGGCAATAATGAGCGGCTTCCCCTTCATACCTGACTAATTTACTGCCACATTCGGGACAATTGACGATGAATCGAACCTTCTCCCCAAGCATAAAACTACGTGCATCTTTATCTACTCCGGTAATCTTAGGAATAATTTCACCACCTTTTTCCACATAAACCATGTCTCCGATATGCAAATCAAGTCCTTCGATGATATCCGCATTATGTAAGGATGCACGTTTTACGACAGTTCCCGAAAGCTGTACAGGGTCCAGATTAGCTACCGGAGTGACTGCTCCGGTTCTTCCTACCTGATAGGTCACCTTATTCAATCGGGTCAATGCACGTTCTGCCTGGAATTTATAGCAATAGCCCATCGAGGAGACTTAGCCGTAAAACCCAAATTTTTCTGTTGTCTCAAACTGTTCACCTTCAAAACAATCCCGTCTGTGGCAACCGGTAGATTTTTACGTTCTACATCCCAATAGTTGATAAATTCAAAGACCTCCTCCAATGTCTGGCACTTACGCGTCAAATCAGAGATTTTAAAGCCCCATTTTGCCGCTTCCTGAAGATTTTCATAATGTCCGTCACAAGGCAGATTATCTCCCAATAAATAATATAAATAAGCATCCAGCTTGCGAGAAGCTACAATAGAAGAATTTTGCAACTTCAATGTACCGGACGCCGCATTTCTTGGATTGGCAAAAAGCGGTTCTTCACGCGCCTCTTTTTCCCGGTTCAACTCTTCAAACACTTCCCATGGCATAAGAATTTCCCCACGTATCTCAAAAGAAGCGGGATAATTATCACCATGTAATACAAGCGGAATAGAACGGATTGTTTTCACATTATCCGTCACATCATCGCCTTTTTCTCCATCTCCACGGGTGACGGCACGAACCAACTTCCCATTTTCATAGGTCAACGAAATAGAAGTACCGTCATATTTCATTTCACAACAAATCTCGAAATCCTCATTTAGCGCTTTACGGACACGATCGTAGAAGTCCGTCACTTCCGCCTCCGAATATGTATTTGCCAATGACAGCATAGGATATTTATGAGCCACTTGCGTAAAATTCTTGTTCAAGTCGCTCCCCACGCGCATAGTGGGTGAATTTTCATCTTTATATTCCGGATGTGCTTGTTCCAAATCCTGAAGTTCACGCATCTTATCGTCAAACTCTTTATCCGAGATTTCAGGAGCATTCAACACATAATAATTATAATTATGCCGATGAAGTTCGGCACGCAATTCCTCTATTTTTTCTTTTATATCCATATTTCTTCGATTGTTTAAGGCAAAAATACATGTTTATCTTTGAATATTTGTACTTTTGCGAAAAATTAAAAGATTATGCGCATTGATATTATAACAGTTTTACCCGAAATGATTGAAGGTTTCTTCAATTGTTCTATCATGAAACGAGCTCAAGATAAAGGACTTGCAGAAATACACATTCACAATTTACGTGATTACACCGAAGATAAATATCGTCGTGTCGATGATTATCCTTTTGGAGGATTTGCCGGAATGGTGATGAAAATAGAACCTATCGAACGCTGCATCAATGCTCTAAAGGCAGAACGTGACTACGATGAAGTTATCTTCACGACCCCTGACGGAGAACAATTCAACCAACCGATGGCCAACACTCTCTCTCTGGCACAGAATCTCATTATTCTTTGCGGACACTTTAAAGGCATCGATTACCGTATTCGCGAACATCTGATTACTAAAGAAATCAGTATCGGCGATTATGTATTAACAGGAGGAGAACTAGCGGCAGCAGTGATGGCAGATGCTATCGTACGTATCATTCCCGGAGTCATCTCCGATGAACAATCCGCACTTCCGATTCTTTCCAGGATAATTTGCTGGCAGCACCTGTATATACACGACCTGCTGATTATAAAGGCTGGAAAGTTCCCGATATTCTATTATCCGGGCATGAAGCAAAGATCAAAGAATGGGAACTGCAACAGTCCCTGGAACGCACCAGAAAACTTCGTCCCGACCTATTAGGGGAGTAAAATAAAGTGTAAATAAAAACGACGATGAAGATTACGTAAATCCTCACCGTCGTTTTATTTTATCTTCAATCTAAAGATTCTGTCCGTAGACAATTCCTCTAAACACGAACTTCTTTTTCATCTGCCACTACCTGCCTGTTTATCCTTTCTTTATTTAAAAGAGAAATAGCATTTTTCTTGCAGACTTAATGCGAAGGGTTATTGTATGTTTTCAATTATACCTCAAGCGCACCAATTATTTCCTTTACAGACTTACATCCGTGTCTTTCCAGGTAATTATTTATACCATCTTCCACTTTAATAGTCACAGCAGGATCTATGAAATTTGCCGTACCAATTTGGATGGCCGTCGCACCTGCAAGCATGAATTCAACAGCATCTTTCCAGTCCATAATACCTCCCAATCCAATGACAGGAATATTTACCGCCTTGGCAACTTGCCATACCATACGTAATGCGATAGGTTTTACGGCTGCTCCCGACATTCCGCCTGTTATAGTTGACAAAATAGGGCGTTTACGTTCCGCATCAATCGCCATACCCAGCAATGTATTGATTAATGACACGCTATCCGCACCACTTTCTTCTGCTGCACGAGCTATTTCAGTGATGTCCGTAACGTTCGGGGAGAGTTTTACGATAAGTGTCTTTTTGTAAGCTGAACGCACTGCTTTTACTACTTCTGACGCCCCTTTTGCTGACACACCAAAAGCCATACCACCTTGCTTTACATTAGGGCAAGAGATGTTTAGCTCTATAGCAGGAATTTTGTCAAGTTCATTAATGATTTCAGCTGTTTTACATATCTTCGATGGCAGATCCCGAAACGTTTACAATCATATTCGTTTGGATGTCTTTTATACGGGGATATATATGCTCCACAAAGTAATCAACACCCTTATTTTGCAGTCCTACAGCGTTTAACATCCCAGAAGGAGTCTCTGCCATACGCGGATAAGGGTTTCCTTCACGTTTGTGAAGAGTAGTTCCTTTTACAATAATACCACCTATTCGCGCTATATCAATGAAGTCGGAGAACTCTTCACCATATCCAAATGTACCAGATGCTGTCATCACCGGGTTTTTCATTTGTAATTCACCAATGTTTACACTTAAATCTGCCATAGTAGTTTATTTATATTAAAAACAGGACCTTCTTTACATACACACAAATGACCTTCTGTCGTATTTTCCACACAACATAAGCATGCTCCGATACCACAAGCCATTGTATTTTCCAAAGATACTTCACATTCTATCTGATTACTTTTGGCATATTTTGCCACAGCCACCATCATCGGTTTGGGACCACAAGTGTAAATCTGCTCAAATCGTACCTTATTTAATATAGAATGTTGGGTAACATATCCTTTTTCTCCATGGCTACCATCTTCCGTGGTGGTATATACCTCTCCATATTTGGCAAACTCTTCCAGCTGCAACAGATCTTTGTCGCTACGGGCACCTAACAGGAACGTAGGTTTATGGCCTTTTTTAGCCAACTGCTCACCTAAATAAAGCATAGGGGCTGTTCCGACACCTCCACCAACTAATAAGAGCTTATCAGAAGCCTCCAGAGGCATTGTATATGCATTTCCCAGTGGAAGCACTACATTTATTGTTTCACCGGGATTAACCTCTGCCAAACGTCTTGTTCCATCACCAACCAGCTGGATCAGAAACCAGACCTCATTTCGCTGTTTATCTACAAAATTAATAGAAATGGGACGCCGTAAGAATGTAGTAGGCGAACCGTCCACCCGGAGTTCGGCAAACTGCCCAGGTAACATTTCGGGCAGTAATGACTGAGAGGTCAATTTTAGCAATACATAGTTTGCATTCAATCTGATATTCTCGGTCACTGTCAGATCTAAAATAAATTTCTTCATGTATGGATATAAAAGTATAAATTCGTATTCCGGGTGCAAAGATACAGGAAATTGCTCAAACCACCGATTTTACTCTTCATTTTTCAGGTCGAAACGTCTCATAGGTATTATCATCGAAAAATATTCTTATTTCCGTGATTTTCCTGGCAGGCTTTTCTATATACTATCTCCTGTTTTACAATCTCTTTGGGGGCATTTTCGGCGTTTCTTAACGGCGTTTCCTTGCGATTTTCCGGAAGAGTCGGTTCTTTGGACGGATTTACGGGATTCTCGTCGAATAAAGAAGGCAGATAATCGTGATTAGAAGAAGAAAAGGAAGTTCCTTCTTCAGACACCATCATTTCGCCCTTACCATAAAGCAACCATTCAAGATTTACATAGTCATACTTTTGATGAACCTTCATAACGACCTCTAAGCTGGGTTTATTCCGATCATTTAAAATATGAGAGAGAGTAGATTGTTGCACTCCAATTGTTTCAGCAAAAACTCTAGGAGGAACTTTTCTCTTTCCATTATCATTCTGATTCTGTCTTTTATTTCCATACTACCTTCTTTTTATTACAATTGTATGTGTTATGTACCTATTTCACAAAAATACGCACTATCTCATTGATTATACAAAGGTAAATAATTAGATTCACAAAAGCAAATTACAAATATAAAAATATTAATATTACAAAAGTGTATTATATTATACAAATCGAATATTACGCTTGTATATAGAATAAAACGAGTTATTATAAGCATATAGCTTTAGTTTAATTATATATCATAAAACACAGATATACAACCATATATATAACACAAGATGAAACTCAAAATAGAGACATTCACAAATATACATACCACATATAGAAGGCTCTTATAGCACTAATTGATATAATAAACTATATAATCTTGATTTATAATAAGATAATAGAGATAAAAGTATTTGTTAATGCCTGAAAAACTACATTTGTATATAGGGTATTATTTTTGTAAATGCATAAATATATTATTGTAAACACCATCTTTTGATTACATTTGGAATTCATTCACATAAATATACGACACATTTGTAACCACATAAATACACAAAAGTAAATATTGATAGTTGCAAAAGCAATAAAAGGAAGGGATCAACTCATACTTTACCAATGTATATTGCTATTTTTTTCTAATCATCCTTTACAATCTTCTCTAAAAAGAGAATCCTTTGCAATATTTCCGTACCGATCTCCACTTATTTATTTTTTTCAATTCTAGGAAGCTCATTTTTAGCATAAACAAATGAAATACAAACACTTACCCCTATAATTCAGATTCTATTTTTCTATTAAACTAGAAAAAATAGGCTTATAGTAATCAAAATACTCTGGATTATCAAAATGACACTAATGGATGATTTTAGAGAAAAGAAAAAATCTCCATTCTCACTATAAAACGATACCTTTAAAATCCAAAATGCTTTTTTGATAAACTCAAGAATAAGTAAACTTTTCTCGTTTAAAAATTAAAGCTCCTATTTAAAAGAAAAAGTTTCCTTGAAGATAGATCAATACAAAATTCTAAAAATATACTTTGTGTAGTTCGTTAAATGGGTAACTCTATAAAACTACAAAAGGAGTAAATCTATTTGTAAAATAATCACTGGCATTGTGAAAGTCTTTTTTATAATGGAAGTAATTGCGGGAATACAAAAAAAGACATATACTTCCCGTTTCTATCTACGGTAAAAGTATATGTCTGATTATATAGGTAATTCTTAATCCTACTTAATGCAAAATTTTGAACACTAATTCACGAAGAATATCTCCATCTGTCATAGAACTATTTTGGACTCCTTTGGATTTTGCATCAGCATATCGTATTTCTCCAACAATCTGCATCGTCTTTACTCCGCTATATTTTCGCATTGCTGCCATATAATCCCGGGCCTGCCAGGGAGTTCTTAGTCCTAGCATATTTGCGATCCCTTGCTCTGATTTATCCGGTGCATAATAAGCCAACATTAGATTGGAGTAAAAGCTGAATAATAAAGACAGTGTCATTTGGATTGGGTTAGTTTTCGGATTTTCCTCAAAATATTTTATTATCTTATTTGCTTTCAATATATCCTTTTCCACTAAAGCACTGCGCAATTCAAAGTTATTATAATCTTTGCTTATGCCTATGTTTTTTTCTATCTGTTCAGGAGTTACGCGTTTTTGCCCGGCAGGTAAAGTGATAATCAACTTTTCAAGTTCTCCGGTCAGACGACTCAAATCTGAACCTACAAAATCAGCAAGCATAACAGTTGCTTTAGGTTCCATATCAACTCCTTTCCGTTTCATATATGAAGCTATAAAACCGGGAAGTTGTGCATCCTTTATTTTTTTAGATTCAAACAGTACACCAACTTTGTCCACCTCGGCAGCCAGCTTCTTTCTACGATCCAACGTTCCATGCTTATGGCATATCACTAAAATGGTGGAAAGCAAAGGCTTTTGAAGATAATACGACAACTCTTCCATATTACGTACCGCCTGTGCTTCCTTAACTACTACTACTTGGTGTTCCGACATCATGGGATAACGCTTTGCAGCATTTATAATCGTTGCCACATCCACATCAGCCCCATACACAACAGTCAGGTTGAATTCTTTTTCCGTCTCACTCAACACATTATCCGTTATGTAATCTGCAATCAAGTCGATATAATACGACTCTTCTCCCATCAGGTAATAGATAGGGCGATACTGCTTTGCTCTCAATTCCTTGAGGATGTCATCACAGGTCAGTTCTTGTTTTGCCATATATAATTTTCAGAAAGACCGGATTACCAGTCGAATTTCAAGTGTTTAACAGTTTTCTTTTCATCAATAATCATGCGCAAAGAAGCAATACCAATTTCAACATGCTCTTCTACATAATTTCTGGTAACCAAATTATCACTTCTATCTGTTTTTACTCCGTCGGGGGTCATTGGCTGATCGGACACTAATAATAATGCGCCGGTAGGAATATGATTGGCAAAGCCACAACTGAACAAAGTTGCAGTTTCCATATCAACTGCCATAGCCCGGGTCTTTTCAGATATTCTTTGAATACATCATCATGTTCCCAGATACGGCGGTTGGTGGTATATACGGTACCAGTCCAATAGTCACGGCCTTTGTCACGGATGGATGAAGAAACGGCACGCTGCAACATAAATGCAGGTAATGCAGGAACTTCGGGAGGAAAATAATCGTTAGAAGTTCCCTCTCCACGGATAGCTGCAATAGGGAGAATCAAATCGCCAAGCTGATTTTTCTTGTCGATGCCACCACATTTTCCCAAAAACAAACAAGCCTTGGGTTGAATAGCTCCCAGCAAGTCCATGATGATGGCAGCGTTAGGACTTCCCATACCAAAGTTAATCATAGTGATGCCTTCGGCAGAAGCAGAAATCATATTTGCATCCCTTCCTAAGATGGGAACATTAAACTGATTTGCGAAAATCTCGACGTACTTGTTGAAGTTAGTCAACAGAATATACTCTCCAAAATCCTCCAGGTTACGTTTTGTGTAACGGGGCAGCCAATTAGCTACGATTTCTTCTTTTGTTTTCATAATTATCTATTAAATTTGTGCTCCCAATAATGGGAACCATTATTTAACTTACAAAAATAATAAATGTTATCGTTAAACCTACCAGTATTCGACACTAAAATAAACGTACGAAACGGAAAAAATGTAATTTTCGACGTAATTCGTAAACGATATGTCGCCCTTACCCCTGAAGAATGGGTACGGCAACACTTTGTTCACTTTCTTATTGCACACAAAGGATATCCGACTGCCCTTCTGGCCAATGAAGTAATGGTAAAGTTGAACGGTACTACCAAACGATGCGACACCGTACTTTATCGGAGGGATTTATCAGCCCGGATGATTGTGGAATATAAAGCACCACATATCGAAATCACACAGGCTGTTTTCGATCAGATCACCCGGTATAATATGGTATTGAAGGTCGATTATCTGATTGTCAGCAACGGAATGCAACATTATTGTTGCCGGATGGATTATGAGAATCAGAGTTATACGTTCCTCCAGGATATTCCAGATTACAAATCTTTATAAAAATGATCCGCTTCATTCGCCTTAAAAAACATACTTACCTATAAGAATAAAATAGCGTCACTATCCGTTCAAGATAGTGACGCTATTTGCTTACTATGGTGACACCATCCCAAACAGATGGCGTCACTATACCAACTCCCCTTTCAGGTAGTCTTCAAACAGCCTTTTACTTCTATACGGCAACATCTTTCTCACTATCCTCATTTCCTTTCTTTTTGCTGAATCGCTCTTGCAATTTCTGCATGAATTCGTAGAAATTAGGAATATAAATGGTAGCAATAAAGTGTTCATGGCCATACCAAATACCACAGCGGCACCCAATGCTATACGACTTTGTGCACCTGCACCGGTGGCGAATAACAAGGGCATCACTCCTAGTACAAAAGCAAAAGAAGTCATTAGGATCGGACGCAAGCGGACATGCCCCGCTTCAAAGGCAGCTTCCCTAATTGAATTACCCTCGGCACGGAAATCACGGGCAAATTCCACAATCAAAATTCCGTTCTTTGCAGAAAGCGCAACCAACAGGATTATACCGATTTGCGTATAAATACTGACTGGAGTTCCCATAATCAGACAGCCAATCATGGCACCTAATAATGCTACCGGCAATCCGATGACGGCTGCTACCGGGCTGGTCCAACTTTCATACTGTGCAGCAAGTACCAGGAAAGCAACAATTAACGCCATAATCAGAACAATGGTAGTAGTATTCCCTGCCTGGGTTTCCTGATAGGCAACGGAAGTCCATTCATACCCAAACTCATCTCCCAACTGTTCCTTAAACAATGCTTCCACTTCTTGAATAGCCTGCCCGGTACTACTTCCCGGAGCAACATTACAAGTCAGAGAAGCAGTCGAGTACATATTATAGCGGTTAATCTGGTCCTGGCCTAACTGTTCCTCCACTTTGGTGAAAGAAGAAAAAGGCACCATCTCTCCTGTCGAATTCGGCACACTTAACTTCAAAACATCATCAATCACGCGCTGTGCCTGATCGCGTGCCTCGATCTTCACCTGGTAAATACGGCCGAATTCAACAAAATCATTCACATAAGCCGCTCCCATATAATAGCCTAATGTAGAGAAAACATCGTTCAAGGCAATTCCCATGAACTGGACTTTGTCACGGTCGATATTCAAGAAATATTGCGGAACATTTGCTTGATACTGACTGGATACAGATGCTAAAGCCGGTTTCGAATGATAAGAAGCAAGCAAGGCATTGATGGCCTGCTGCATTTCCGTCGGTCCCAGATTACGCCGGTCTTCCAACTGAAGCTGCAAACCACCGGATGCACCTAACCCCGGAATAGCCGGAGGAACCATGGCGAACACTTCCGCAGCCTGAATAGTCATATACGCTTCACCATTAAAACGGTTAACTATGGCAGCAGCCGTATGCTCCTTCCCTTTCCTCTCACTCCAGTTTTTCAGCACCACAAAATAAGTTGCGGAGTTGCTCTGTTCACCACCACCCATGATAGAAAAGCCGGAAATACCAATATAATTCTTTACTTCCGGATAAGAATCCAGAATACCGTTTATCTTTTCTCCCACTGCTTGCGTACGCTCAAGGCTGGCGGCAGGCGGAAGTTGAACAACAGCAATAAAATATCCGTCATCCTCGTCCGGGATAAAAGTTGAAGGCCAATGCATAAAGAGCAATAGAGCAATAACAGTTAAAGCGCCATAAGAAGCAAGAGCCATTCCCGGACGTGAAGCAACCATTTGACAATTTTGTCATATACCTTGCGTCTTGTCATAAGCCTTATTGAAACCTTTATATATAAAGAAGTTAGAAGGTTTACTCTTTTCAAGAAACAGTGCGCAAAGTGCAGGAGTTAATGTCAACGAATTAAAACCGCTCAATACGGTAGAAGCGGCAATAGTCAGTGCAAACTGCTTATACAGCTGACCGGAAATTCCACTAATCATCATCGTCGGAATAAACACGGCAAGCAATACGAGAACCACCCCGACAATCGGGCCCGTGATCTCTCCCATCGCTTTTGTCACGGCTTCACGAGGTGAGTACTGCCCAGTTTCCAATAATCTCGAAGCATTCTCCACCACCACTATCGCATCATCCACCACAATAGCAACTGCTAAAATCAGTCCGAACAATGTTAATGTGTTGATAGAGAAACCAAATGCCGCCATTACGGCAAATGTACCGATCAACGATACCGGGATAGTAATACAAGGAATAATCACTGCCCGCCAATTCTGCAGGAACAAGAAAATAACGAGTATCACCAACAAAGTTGTTTCAAAGAAAGTAACCATCACTTCATCAATGGAAGCAAGGATAACATCAGTCGTATCCAAAGTGACATTATAGGCCACTCCTGACGGGAAACTTTCTGCAAGTTCTTCCATCTTAGCTTTCACTCCTTTTGAAACATCCAGCGAATTGGAACCCGGTTGCTGGTAAATAGCAATAGCAGCCGTAGGTTTCCATTCAATCGCGACACTACACTGTATGAAGCAGACCCCAAATCAATGCGTGCAATATCTTTCAGACGAAGCATCGCTCCGTCCTGCTCACAGCGGATAATAATATTCCCGAACTGTTCCGGAGATTTCAATCGTCCCTGAAACATTCAATGTATACTGAAAAGCATTATTATTATCCTGTCCGATAGGCTGACCGATATATCCGGCAGATACTTCCACATTCTGCGACTGGATGGACTGATAGACTTGCTGCGGTGAAATATTCCGTATGCGCATAGCCTCCGGATCGAGCCAGATGCGCATCGAATAGTCCCCTGCTCCCATCACATTCACAGCACCCACTCCAGGCACACGTGTCAGCTGGTCCACTAAATTCAATTTAGCATAATTAGTCAGATACAGGCTGTTGTACACAGAGTCCTGCGAAGTCATTGTCAAAAACATCACAATGTTTGAAGATTGTTTCTGCACAGTGACCCCTTGTACCACCACCGGTTCCGGCAGCGATGATTGTGCGATACTTACCCTGTTTTGTACCTGCACAGTTGCCATATCGATGTCCGTACCAACAGCGAATGTAATAGTCAGAGAATATGCTCCCGAAGATGAAGAATTGGAAGACATATAAAGCATGCCGTCTACACCATTCACCTGCTGTTCGATAGGAATACCCACTGTTTGAGCAACAGTTTCAGCATTTGCTCCGGGATAAACCGCAGAGACCTGCACCGTTGGCGGTGTGATCTCCGGAAATTGTGCCACAGGCAATATATTGAGTGTGACCAGACCGGCTACTACAATAAGCAGGGCAAGGACAGTAGCAAATATCGGTCGGTTGATAAAAAACTTAGAAAACATAATGTATAGGTTTAAAAGCAGTCTCTCCACAGCCTTCTCCCAAGGAGAGGGAGCAGAAAGTTACTTTTGTTAATTAATCGGTTTTAAGTACATCACCTTTATTGATTTCGTTTGTTAATCAATCAGTTATCCAAAAGACCTTATTTCCCTCTTTTGGGAAGGGAATCAGGAAGCGGCTTTACTTTCATTCCGTCTCTGACTTTCATCAAAGCCTCTGTGACATACTGTTCCTGCGGGGAAAGTCCACCCAATACCTGCCGTAAAGTGCCGTCGACCAACTGCCCTATTTCAATATGCCGGTAATGAACTATATTTGAATCATTTACAACATATAAGTATTTGCCTAACTGGTCAGTTCCGATAGAACCTCTTTCACCAACATGGCATTTTTAGCTTCTCCATAAGGTAAAGTTATACTTACATATAATCCGCTCTTCAATATCCCTTTCGGATTATCAAAATTGGCACGAACCATCAGTGTTCCTGTATTCACATCTACATTTGGTGAAAGATAATCGAGCGTAGCCGGATAACTTTCAGTTCCCCCCTTTCCCAGTTGAACCATTATTTTTTTAGGAAGATCAGTCGGTAACTGCTGGGTATCCATCGTCATTGCCAACCATTGATTATCAGCAACATTAAAGTAAGCATACATCTGATTATCCTTATAAATAGTAGCCAATGTGACTGGTTGCAACGAACCGCCTACATAACTTCCTATATCTACAGTCGCCTTACTGATGGTGCCGTCAAACGGTGCACGGACATAACAATATCCCAAGTTTGTACGGGCGGTGCTCAAAGCAGCTTCCGCGTTGCTGACAGCAGCAATACCCTCTTTCACAGAAGATTCAGCCTGAAGTACCTGTATCTGACTGACCGCATCACTCTTTACAGCCTCTTTCATACGGCTATAATTATTACGAGCATATTCCAATTGCGCCTGGGCAGTTTTCAGTTCTGCTTCTGCTTGCTCCACCTGATCTTTATATAAGGTTGGTTCGATGACAAACAACAGTTGCCCCTGTTTCACCCGTCCACCTGCGACATAAGAGGTAGATTGCAAGGTTCCGTTCACCCTGGCTACAAGATTCACCGTTTTTTCTGTTGTCAGATAACCCGGATAATCTTTCGTCAAAGTAATATTCTCCACTATGGGTTTGGTCACACTAATTTCCGGAGTTGGCATACCTCCCATCGCTCCTGTACTTTTCTTCTCCTTGCAACCCGTCAATATAGGCAGTGCAAGAAAGATATACATCAGTTTTTTCATATCTGTTAGGTTATATATTTATAGATTGATTTTTATTCTCTCCAACCACCCCCTAAAGCCTTGTAGATGGCTATCAGTTGCAAAAGCGAACTACCTTGTGCCTGTACCAGCTGATTCTCATAAGATAACAGAGAACGTTGTGCATCAAGTACGTTTTGGAAAGGCGAAAGTCCCTGTTTATAAAGTTCCAGTGAAAGTTTCAATGTCTCAATTCCTTGATTGCGTACTTCCCGCAGGGCTACAATCTGTTTGATTGAATTCCGGTAGGAATTCATAGCATTGTCCGTTTCCTGTACGGCAGTTAAAACCGTTTGATTAAACTGGTTGATCGCTTCATCCAGTTGCGCTTTTGCCAGCCGGGTTGCATTCACCAGCTGTCCTCCATTGAAAATAGTCCAGTTCAATGACGGAGCAATTTCATAAGTCATACTTTTACTTTTGGTGAGATCCTTCAGGTCACGGGCGGCATATCCAAATGAACCTTTCAAGAAAACTTTCGGCAACCAATCCGCTTTCGAAGCTCCGAGCAATGCTGCCTGCGCATTTACGCTCAATTCCGCACTTCGTACATCAGGCCGTCGCAGTAATAAATCGACAGGCATTCCCACTCCGATAGGTTCCATATAATCGGGCAATGTGCCACTGGATTCAAGAACAGGACGAATGTCCTGGGGATACATTCCCAATAAGACAGCCAATGTTGTGATATACTGATTGATACCCGCTTCCAACTGGGGAATGGAGCTTTTGTGCTATATAATACAGACTTGGCCTGTGCCACATCGAGTTTAGCAACCAGCCCGGTATTATAGCGTACTTCCGTGATTTTCAGGACTTCTTCCTGCGAAGCACTGTTTTTCTTCACCACTTCAAGCTCTTGTTGCAACTCCCTTAGATTGATATAAGCCGAGGCTACTTCTGCAGCTAATGAGACCATGACTCCTGTGTATTCTTCCTTGCTGGCGGCAAATTCTCTTTCTGCGCTTTTACCCGTTTCCGGATACTGCCAAAAATATCAAGCTCCCAGCTCATGCTTAGCGAAGCATCATAATAATGATCGGTTGTTTGGGGCAGTGAACTTGTATTTCCACTGGTTTCCTGACGGTCCATCCTGCATTCAATCCGATGGAAGGAAAAAGTTACTGCGTTCTATCCAAAGATTGGCACGAGCGGCAGCTATACGGTTGATTGCCATGGCAACGGAGTAATTACGATCTACTGCCAGAGCTATCAAAGAGTCCAGTTTGGTGTCTTGGAATGACTTCCACCAATGGTCATCCACTGGAAGTATCTGTTGAAATACTTCCCCGCTCTCTTCCCAATCTTGAGGAAGCGGAGCTTTCAAATAACGGTTTGCGGTCTGTCCAACCGCGGTCACAGTTGAAAGAAACATAAGGAGCGATGTGCCCCACACTCGTATATTCATATCAGTTCAGGTTTTTATGAAATGAAAAGATAACAACTAAAGGGTAAGTTTGTTTATCGATTCTTTTTTATACGAGCACTTGTTAAAACAAAAAAGCCCTGCATTGCTGCAGGGCTTATTATATATCAAAAAAGTAACTTTACTTACTTCACTGCTCTTCTTATTCAGCAGTTTTTCTTCTGATAGCTCTTTTGGTAGTAGCTACCGGAGCTTCTTCCACCTTGTGTTCGATTTGTACGCCAGCCAATTCCGGGTCAATCATAATACGTCCGCAATATTCACAAACGATTACTTTCTTACGAGAACGGATATCCAGTTGTCTCTGGGGCGGAATCTTGTTAAAGCAACCACCACAAGCGTCACGCTGTACGTATACAATACCCAATCCGTTGCGAGAGTTCTTACGGATACGTTTGAAAGACTGCAATAGACGTGGTTCAATCTTAGTTTCCAAATCTTTAGCTTTGTCTCTCAATTTCTCTTCTTCCTGTTTGGTTTCAGAGATAATTTCGTCCAGTTCGCTCTTCTTCTGCTCAAGGTCTTTCAGTCTTTCGTTAAGAATCTGATCGTTCTTCGTTACTTCAGCCTCTTTTTCTTCTTTATCAGCAGAATATTCCTTAATTCTCTTTTCGCAAAGTTCGATTTCCAATGTCTGGAATTCGATTTCTTTCGTCAAGAAATCATATTCACGGTTATTGCGAACATTGTCTTGTTGTGACTTATATTTTTCTACTGAAGCCTTTGCTGTTTCAATTTCTACTCTCTTGCCGGCAATAGCAGATTTCAGTTCATCCACTTCAGCTTTGATCTTGTCGATACGGGTACTCAAACCAGCAATTTCATCTTCAAGGTCTTGCACTTCCAACGGAAGTTCACCTCTCAATGTCTTGATTTCATCAATCTTAGACAACATCGTTTGCAGTTGGAACAGTGTCTTCAGTTTCTGTTCTACCGTCAACTCATTCGGATCTTTTTTTGCTTCTCTAGCCATTTTACTTATAAATATTTTATGGGATTCGTATTTATTTTACTCAATTGGAGTGCAAAATTAGGAAATAAATCCCGGATTATGGAATAAAAAATTTCTTTTGTATATTGTTCGCTTTCGTAATGACCAATCTCTGCCATCAGAATATCACCCTCGTGGCCGAAATAATCATGATATTTGATTTCTCCCGTAATAAAGACATCCGCACCCGTCCGAATTGCCTGTGGAAGCAGAAAAGCTCCGGCACCACCACACAAGGCGACCTTCTGTATTTCTCTCCCTGTCAGTTTGTTATGACGTACACAACCCACTTCGAAGATTTTCTTGATGCGTTTCAGAAACTCGAGTTCCGTTTCCGATTCATCCAATTCACCTACAATTCCCGAACCTGCCTGCGACCAGTCATTCTGCAACGGATACAAGTCGAATGCCGGTTCCTCATAAGGATGTACAGACAATAACGCCTTTATAACTTCCGCTTTCTTATATATAGGAAGAATGGTTTCAATCCTTACTTCATTTTCATGATGCAGTTCACCGATTGTTCCACAGAAAGGATGCGTTCCCTCTTTTGCCCGGAAGGTTCCCTCTCCTTTCAGATTGTAACTGCATGTATCATAGTTGCCTATATTCCCGCATCCGGCTGCAAACAATGCTTCGCGCACACTATCGGCTTGTGCATCAGGCACGAAAGTCACCAGCTTAATCAGACTGTTCTCTTTCGGTTCGAGCACTTTCAGATTCTTCAACCCTATTTTCTCTGCGATCTTATAATTGACTCCACCTTGTGCATTATCAAGATTAGTATGTGCTGAATAGATCACAATATCATTCTTTATTGCTTTCAGTATGCAGCGTTCCACGTAATCTTTGCCCGTGATAGATTTATAGCCCTTGAAAATGAGCGGATGGTGCGATATAACGAGATTGTACCCCAGCGCGATAGCTTCATCCAACACAGCTTCGGTAACGTCAAGACACAACAAAGCCCCTGTTGCTTCCGCTTCTGTCAATCCGATTTGCAGGCCGGCATTATCAAATCCGTCTTGCAATGGCAGAGGCGCGAATCGTTCAAGGGCGCTTACTATTTCCTTAATTTTCATTATTGGTAGAAAATTTGGTTGCAAAGATAATAAATAAAATAGGAATTAACATACTAAGTGATCGTTTTTTAGAGAATTTATTGTTATCCATTTTTTGAGATCCCCGTAAAAGATATAAAATACCACCCAGAAACTATCAAAAAGGACCTAAAAACTATCTGTTGATAGAAATTCCCCTAAATTACGTCTGATTCTCCCCTACCAAGGTCGACAAAATATCTTAAACTTGCATCATCAAAATTTTTACAACGAATACTCACATTTTAAAAACAACACATATGAAAAGTTTAAGCTTCAGAAAAGATTTGGTAGGAGTTCAGGAAGAATTACTACGTTTCGCATACAAACTGACAACAGACCGCGAAGAAGCAAACGATTTGCTGCAGGAAACCTCATTGAAAGCATTAGATAATGAAGATAAATATACACCCGATACAAATTTCAAAGGATGGATGTACACCATCATGCGCAATATCTTTATCAATAATTATCGTAAGGTAGTTCGCGACCAGACATTGTCGACAAGACCGATAACCTTTATCATCTTAATTTGCCGCAAGATGCAGGGTTTGAAAGTACTGAAAGAACATACGACCTGAAAGAGATGCACCGTGTAGTCAATGCTCTTCCGAAAGAATACAGGGTTCCGTTTGCCATGCACGTTTCCGGATTCAAATACCGCGAAATAGCAGAAAACTGAATCTTCCGTTGGGTACCGTAAAAAGTCGGTATCTTCTTTACCCGTCAGAAATTACAGGAAGAACTGAAAGACTTCCGCTAAACCATAACTATATCCAATATAAATTTTAGATTAAACAGTTA
>ENA-OQDE01000646-OQDE01000646.1-human-gut-metagenome-genome-assembly--contig:-NODE-646-length-19062-cov-2.865593_pt1 | contig 19062 bp, 16 predicted proteins | sample MGYA00242768_ERZ504595 | MGnify/ENA primary metagenome ERZ504595 (study PRJEB26092, sample SAMD00036307) | human gut metagenome | host: Homo sapiens | study: EMG produced TPA metagenomics assembly of...
GATGCATCTTTATTATCCGGCCGTATACCAAGGTAATGATATAGGTGGATGTAAACGTGACATCTCCGGAGGACGTGAATTCTCATACGTAAGTGCTACAGAGTATACCATGCAGGTATTTGACCGTGTCAATGACTCTCGTTTCTGGAAATCATTCATCACCTGTTATGGAGCCAACGAAACCAAAAGTGCTCCCACCTGGACAGCAGAAGATATGCCATACGCTCCGGCAGGTGTAAAAGAAGGTGACAAACGTTTCAGTGGAGGTGAACTCGGTATGAAATACATCGTGAATGACCCGGGAGACAATCGCTATGAGAAATATCCCAACGCTCCGGCATATACTGTTTTGAAAGATGGAAAAATGTGTAACACGTATACATATGTACGCTATTTCAAAGGACAGGAACACAGCTGGAATATAAATGAGAAAACAGGTAATTATTACGATATCATACCTCACAAGCGTTCAGTAGCTTTATCTAAATTCCGTGATGGTTATCGTGTTTCCATCGCATCTCAATTCGGTACTCGCGATGCTATCATCGCCCGTTCGGCAGATGATGTACTAATGGTTGCCGAAGCATATATTCGTAAAGGTGAAGCCAATTATGACAAAGCTGTCGAATGGATGAACAAACTACGTGAACGTGCCGGTTATAAAACTGGTGAAGACCGTAGTAAGAACGTAGATGGTGGACAAGCTTATAAGAATAATCCTTATTGTTCCGGGAAAGGAGGCGGTCACTCCTCCGAAGGTGCTATTTACTGGGAAGAAAACACCTATTATGAGTCAAACAATATCGAACAGGAGACTACTGCTTCTACCAAAACTACGATGAAATTAAATAGTGTGGCAGACGTTTATAACTCTACAGTCGACACTCCTATCTACAACGAACTGGGATGTACATCCAATGCTGACAAAATGATGTGCTTCCTATTAAATGAACGTACCCGTGAGCTTTGTGGCGAATTGCAACGCTGGGAAGATCTGGCACGTACCAAGACGTTAGACGCCCGCTGGCATAAATTCAACGACGGTGCCAGCAGAGGTCTTGGCGAATTCAAATCGGAGAAACATTACTATCGTCCGATCCCCCAAGCCTTCTTGGACGGTATCACCAATTCAAATGGTTCTGCACTAAGCAATGAAGAAAAGAAAGCAATGCAGAATCCGGGATATTAAGATAAACAACTAAACTTATTGCCACTTGGCACTCTTTGAAATAGTATTCCTAATCAAAGAGTAGCAAGTGGCAATATTATTTCTTATATTTCCGTTGTTTTTCACTTCGTCTTCCTCATAAACATCTTAATCTGTTCACTAATCTGCTCCATCCCCTTTATCGAAGGATGACCGCTCTTTTTGTCAATATCATGCAGTTCAATACAATCAATGTTATAGTGATTGCAGATAGCTCTGACTGATTCATTAAACTCTTCCTTTAAACCAGAGTTCAGCAGAAAGTAGATTTCAACATTAGGATAACGATCAATCATGTGGTCAAGCAGATATGCCATAGCCGGACGGAATGTATATAAATCTTCCTTGGTCCACCCTTCATACTTGTAATCCCCAAGCGGTGAGCCGGCCCAACAATCATTCGTTGCACCGAAAATAAAGATGATATCCGGACATCCCAGCTTATCCATACGGGTAATAAAAGAACGATCCGAATAATCAGCCTGATTATAACCGGTATTACAAATCGTTGCACCGGAAAAAGAGTTGTTGACACAAAGGCGGTAGTTATTCTCTTTGATGAATTTATGCCACCAGGTCTGCTTTACGGAAGTTACATCCGTTTGCTGTCGCGGAGAAACATAATACCAAATGCTATTGGTATCGGGTTGCAGGTATCCTTCAAATGTTGAATACGAATCGCCTAAAATAGATATAGATTTCAGGCTTTGAGCAAAGCTGATACTGCTATATAGAGTGATTAGCAGTAATAAATAAAAGGATTTCTTCATCTTAGCATAAAGTTTTCAATTTTGCTGCTAAGATACTACATTATACTAAAATTATAGCATGAAATTTTCTACTACTTTCAGGAAAGGGTCATTTCCCTTTCCTATCATAAGTCACATTCTTTTCCACTACATTCTCTACATTATTCACTTTCTTCACGAACTCCTTTACCTCTCCTACTTTTACATCCCTAATCATTACATTCTTAGCCGGAAGTTTGGAGTTACCTTTCAGTTCGTAAATAGCATCTGCCGATTCACAAGTCACCTTATCCATATAAATACCATCAATACGAGTAATTCGTTCTTCATAAGTAGGTACCAGATCTTTCCATTGGTATAACACTTCGGTATCTATTTCGAGTACACGTTGAGCCGTTCCTGCCTTTACATTCTTCATATAAACATTCTCTATAAATCCACCTCTGCGATGATTGGTTTTCACAAAGAAAAGGCGCATCACAGAATTCGGAGCAGTACAGTCATGCATATAAATATTCCGTATTCCTCCCGATATTTCGCTTCCGATACCAAGTAAAGTATGTCCTTTTAGAATCTGACAATTACGGATAACGATGTTTTCACAAGGAGTATTCAACCGCCAAGCATCCTGATTACGTCCGGCTTTAATCACTACTGCATCATCCCCCTGATCGAAAGAGCAATCTTCCACTAAAAAGTTACGGCTCATTTCAAAATCAATACCGTCATTATTATGTCCGTGTGCTTTTACATCGAGATTACGCACTAATCCCCCGTCACACATATAGAGATGAATGGTCCAAAACGGACTTTCACGAATCTTAAACCCATCCAATAAAACATTCTTGCAACGATTGAAATGAATCAAATGCGGACGAAGATGGTTCTCCCCTATTGCCATCTGACGTTCGATCACAGGGATATTAGTCGAAGCTTTTGCATACAACTCCTTCAATGCTTCCAAATGAGGCTGAGGACGTTTGAACCATACTTTCCAGGTATCCATCTTCGGCTGAAGAGTCCCTTTACCTGTAATCGCCACGTTCTCACATTCAAAAGCATAGAGTAATGGCGAATAATTATAACATTCCAAGCCTTCCCATGAAGTCATCACTGCCGGAAGATAATCAGAAGGATTATCCGTAAAATTCAAAACCGCATTCTCCTCCAAATAAAGATTCACATTACTTTTAAAATGAATGGGACCGGTCAGCCATGTACCTGCCGGAACAACAACACGTCCGCCACCGGATTGGTTACACGCTTCAATAGCACTAGTAATTGCTTTTGTATTATCTACTCTTCCTCCATTGACGGCACCGAAGTCTGTAATTATAAAGTCCTTATCAGGATAGATAAACACTTTAATAGGTTGCATCGGAAAAGGAGCGGTTACTTTAAGCACTTCATAGTTGCCATTTTTCGAAGTAAAAGAAGCGGCCAACAAATAAAAACAAGTACAAGTTATTAAACTTAGAAAATATCTTTTAATCATATCATTACTCTATTATCCAACATACCAAGATAAAACATTCTTAGCTATTTCACACTCTGAAAATCGGGAATTCGTTTCACATTAGCGCCTTTCATTACTCCCTTCTTTATTGCTTCATTTGTGGCAGTAATTTCTTGTTTTACTTTCTTATAATAATCTTTTGTTAACCCATTGGCTATGGCATCTGCCTCTGTTGCCGCCCAGAAATATTGATAATCTGTCAATATCAGATCCGGTGCCACTTTTGCAAAAAAGACAGAATCTCCTTCAAATTTTTCACGTAAATCTCCTAAATAAATAGTATCCGCCGGATTTATTTTCTTATCATTTGAGATTTATTACTCGAATTACCAACACAAGAAGCAATTAATATTCCTCCAATCAAAAAACAATAGTTCAACAGTCTCATAATAAATAATTTAATTGTAACATAATTCTTTTCAACACTTATTTCACTGAAAACACAAATACACCCGCTGTAGGAATCTCTGTAGTCCCGATCAATGCTTTGGCTCCCTTCGATAAGTTGAAGGTATAAGGCTGATCTGAATAGTTTAATACAATTCCCAACCCATTCCGGTATTCCATTGTCACGCCATAAGGCAAATCCATTACCGGGATATTCAGCTGTACATATAGCTTTTTCAATATATCTTTTTCCAATGCTCCATTGTGGCTGTCCACTCCTACATAGGTAATCGTACCTTTCCCCAGTTTGCGGAAAGTCACAGCCGGACTTCCTTCATAGAATTCGTTTTTATAAGTAGCCCATACTTGAGCATCTGCCGGAGGATTCAGAATCTCTCCCCATGTATTCCAAATATACTCTTTTCCGTCCATAACAACAGTACCGGGATTTTCGGGAAGCAGCAAATCATAAAAGTTCATTTCATTTCCGGTCAGCGGAGTAATCATAGAACCAAAGGGAGCTTCCGGAAGACGACCATAACGGTCTTTCTGTGCCGTACGACAAGTCAGAATGAGGTTTCCGCCGTTCTTTACATAAGTGATCCATTTGTCTACCAGTTCTTTATCAGCTATTGATAAGTCGGTGCAATAACGACCGGATAATCGGACAAGTTCTTTGCTTCGGAAATAAAATCGACAGGAGCTCCGAATGATTTTAGGGTACGATAGTACTTTTCGATGTGTGCAAAAGTATCCCATGTCCGGTTCTGTTTCTGTCGCTCAATGCTCCAGGAGTTTTCATGGTTAAAAAGAATAGCTGTACGACGGGCAAGGTAATCGGCAGGTTTGGTTTCACGGGAAGAGCTATGTTTACGAAGTTCACGAATCTCCTTTATAAATGTCTCATATTCTCTTCCACCGGGAGTTATAGTCACTCCGTCCGTGCCGACAATTCCGTAATGATATTGTTCCGTGCCGTAAAGAGGCTGGCGATAACGATAGGTGCAGATAAAATCACTTCCACCGGCAAACACACTCCACATCCACAGACGAACTGCGCCCGGAAGAGGTTGGGGATTGATACTGCCCCAGTTCACCTGTCCCGGCTGTAATTCCATCACACCATAAGTTCCCTGTATCGGACGGAAAAAGTCATTTGCCCAAGCTATCCGCAACGGATTACCTACCCGGTAGCCTCGACGACCAATCCCCTCATTATCACCATATACCATATAACGGGTATAACTTTGAAAATCAAGCGAGGGGCTACCACCGATGTGACCTTCATCATAATTCGGTATATAATTCGTAGTCACCCATTGGTTCTTTGCATATTTCTTTATCAACAGACATTGTTCGTTCAGGAAATCATTGGTTTGTGATGCAGCAAAACGGCGGTAATCCAAAATCTGATGATGATTCATAAACATCTGTACGCGCTTGGGAAGCGTTATTTCATCAAAAGACGAATAAACCTCACTCCAGAAAGCAGTGCCCCATGCATTATTTAAAAGTTGAATGTCATTATTGTATTTGGCACGGAGAAAATCACGGAAAGCAAGCTCCGCTTTCAGATTATAATCAAACTGTACAGCAGGTTCGTTGTCGAGTTGCCATCCGATAATACGAGAGTCATTGCCATAATGTTGCGCCAGTTTTTCAATCATCTTGTATGATAATTCCCTGTAAAGAGGCGAAGCAAATGAAGCATGCTGGCGAGCACCGTGGTCAAGTATCGTTCCATCTCATTCTTCAATAGAATTTCGGGGTATTTCCGGCTCATCCATACAGGAGGAGTGGCAGTAGAAGTACACATGATAACTTTCAAATCATACTTGGCTGCCAAAGCTACAGCCCTGTCCAGCCATGCAAAATCATAGCGCCCCTCTTCCGGTTCCAGTTGCGCCCAGGCAAACTCGGCAAAATGGGTAAATTCAAATCCCAATTCATGCATTTTCTTGAAGTCACGTTCCCACTGGCTCTCATCCAGTGTTCGGGATAATAATAGACACCCGTCAAAGTCAGGTCTTTATCATCAAACCAGGGAGAAGTTTCAATTACAGTCTTTTGAGCTTGCTTCTGTTGAGTTCCGGTTGCCAGTCTCTCTGCTGCCTGTATTCCGGTAGAAACGGTTAATAGACCGGCACAGAAAGTAGCCAGAATTTTACTTTTTACCATATACTTCATAAATTCGATTGATTATTAGCGTTATAAAACGTTATTCATATATTTTCCATTCCCACAAACGGCATCTCCCCTACGAATATGAAGACGGAGATAACGTGTCTCTCCTATCTCCTTAGCAATATGTGGAGAGCATGCTTGTACTTTCCCTTGTTCAGCACACATCTGCCAATTGTTTTCCGTCGATAGTTCTCCAGTCGCCAGGTATGTCCTTCAGTGGGACGGGTAAAATAGAACTGGCACTCCCCGACCTTACGGATTTCCTTTAAATCGACTGTAATAAACGGACTGCTATCCGTATCAGCCGCCATCCAACGGGTTCCATTCGATTCGTCAGCTACATGGGTAGCCTGATAAGTATGCGTGCGGGTATAGCTCTTCACCGAACCTTTTTCCGGCAACGGTTGATTGGGTTGCGTCTCGATATTGACCACGGAAGTACGGGGAGATTTCTCACTGGAAGCATAAAAATGCGACTGTAATGCCAGATTCGGCCGGGTCTCTTGGGAAGCAGCCAGATAACCTACACCACGCATATCGGGGATTAATGTCTTTATCGTTCCATCGTCATTAAATTCCATCCGGTTAGCATACACTTGACGGGTAGTTCCGCCATCTCCGTATTCCAGATAGAGAAAAATATATTCACCCGTTCCCTCGTCATAAAACACGTTGCCATGTCCCGGTCCCCACACTTGATTTTCAGGAGAAGAGAATAAAAAAAATGTCGTTCCCCTCCGGCTTTACAAAACCCGTCAAAGGAGACTCGCGGCTCATCATATAAGCATTGACATAATTCTGATGACCACTCAACGTATAAATATAGTAATAGATACCTTTACGCTTAAACATCACCGGACCTTCGGAATACCCCTGGCGGGCTGTTGCCAGAGTTACCGGCTCACCATCCAGATGAAGCCTGTCCGCAGAAAGCCGTCCCGCATTCCGACGACGCCAGAAGATATATCCTGAACCGTCGTCATCAATAAAAGGTTCTCCGTCAATATCATCAACGACAGCCGGGCTATCTGTTCCTTCTTCTCCGGGAGGCAAAAGCCCCTGTCCCGCAGTAAAATGGAAAGGACCATCCGGGCGATCAGCTACAAGTACATAAGTTCCCATCTTGTCATCCGGTTTCACAAACGTAACGTATAAATAAAACTTGCCGTCCTGCTCAATCACTTTTCCAGGCGCCCAATACCGGAAATAACCCTTCTTCTTTTCACCTTTATCATTCGTGTAGTCATATCCTTTCGACCAGTCGAACCCGCTGATATGGGAACCTTCGAAACTCCAGTTCACAAAATCTTTCGATTTCCATACGACAGGAGTTCCGGGCACGTCCAAGTCCGTAATCCAGATCGGTAGTGCCATAAAGATAATAGGTATCACCAAATTTGGAGACAGACGGATCCGCCAGATTATCGGGAATAAGCGGATTATAGTTCCGGTCGGCAATCAGTGACTCCACAATGGAGGCATCCACTGCAAACGCCGTTCCATGACGAATCCCCCTCGGAAAAAAGACCTGATCGGACACATCTTCCCATGTTTCACCATAGTCCAAAGAACGAACAGCTCCATAACGATGGTCACGGTATTTATCAAAATAGACATAAAGCGTATCACCTACAAAAAGAGGAGCCGGACCTTCCGCCCAATATTTTCCTGTAATAGGTGCCGATACTTTGGTCGGGAATCCTTTTTCTATCTTCTTTGTACGCGTCACACGCAAATTCTTTTCCGGCGGATTGGAATTTTCATTCTTGACTACCATTATCAGGTCTTCCCGCTTCGGGTCTTTCACAATAGCGGCATCAATCACACTGAAATCTGGATTGAAGAACATCTTCGTCTTTGAGAAAGTACGAAAATCCTTCGTTGTTACATAATAAATACGATGATTCAGTCCTTTCTCACTTTCACTGGTAGCCACTTCTTTGTGACGACCGGGAATCGTAGTTGTCCAAAAGATATAATAGGTTTGTGAAGGTTCATCGTAAAACAGTTCGGGAGCCAACAGTTATGTGCATCCGGCTCGTGCATCATCACAGGAATTGCTTGTTGCTCACTCCAATGAACCAAATCTCGGGAAGAGGCATATCCGATAATCCGGTCCGTCCAACTGGAAGTCCAGACCATGTGAAAAGTTCCGTCCGGCGACTGGCAAATACTGGGGTCACGCATTAATTTATCTTTACCAACCGCAGGGGTAAGATAAGAACGTCCGCCATGTAAAGGCAGCCAGTTCAATCCATCATAACTATATGCTAAATGCAGTCCGTCTTTACTGTCATTGATAAAATAAGAAAAGAGGTAAGCTGTCTCACCGGCAAAGATTGTCATCACCGACCAAAGACTTAGAGCTATCCAGATTACTACTTTTTTCATGGTTCCTTATTAAGATTAAAAAGTTTACCCTGCAAAGATAAGGCATCTCCGCCCCTCCTCAAAGATAAAGAGCATGGACAATATTTCAAATCCATGTAGTTTTGTACACGAACGCTTTTAGATGTCCATTTTGATACAATATTCTATGTATCTGTACATCTTTCTATTTACTAAACCCTTAAAAAGCTCTACTTTAGCGGCAGATTTAAAAAAGAATGAAAAACATATCAATTCTATATATCATGAAACGACTTTTAGTAAGTATTGCTATCGTATTTATCTCCATACTGACCGTAGCGGGACAAAATCACTCTTTCAGCTTATCCGGCAAATGGAATTTCCGGATAGATCGGGAAGATACCGGCGTCAAGGAACAATGGTTCAAAAAATCCCTCGACGATTCTATCAACCTGCCCGGCTCCATGCCCGAAAAATGGAAAGGAGATGAAGTGACCGCCCGTACCCAATGGACCGGAAGCCTCTACGACAGTTCTTACTACTTCAACCCATATATGGAAAAATACAGGATAGAGGGACAAGTAAAACTACCCTTCTTTCTGACTCCCGACAAACATTATGTAGGTGTGGCCTGGTATCAAAAGAAAGTGACAATCCCGGCTGACTGGAAAGGAGAAAGAATCACTCTTTTTCTGGAACGTCCGCACATCGAAACTACTGTATGGGTAAATCAACAGGAGCTTGGTATGCAAAACAGTCTTTGTGTTCCCCATGTCTATGACCTGACTGCTGCAACCACCCCCGGAAAAACGTACCTGATTACCATCCGTATCGATAATAGAATCAAAGAAATCAACGTAGGTCCAGATTCTCACAGCATCACCGACCAGACACAAGGTAACTGGAACGGTATCGTCGGACGAATCGAATTACAAGCCACTCCCAAAGTTCATTTAGAAGATATTCAGGTATATCCCGATTTAAGCAATCAGAAAGCGCTGGTTCGCATGAATATACGGTCTGCTTCTTCCACCAAGGGAGAGATCACCCTTTCCGCTGCGAGCTTTAACACGGACATTCAGCACAAAGTGGCTCCCGTACATCAAAGTTTCAACATCCGTCCGGGAGATAATCCGGTGGAAATGGAACTTCCGATGGGAAAAGAGTTTCTGACGTGGGATGAATTCAGTCCGGCACTTTATAAACTGACGGCAAAATTGACCAACGGCAAGCAAACTGACACACAACAAGTACAGTTCGGTATGCGTGATTTCAAGATAGAAGGGAAATGGTTCTATGTAAATGGTCGCAAAACTATGCTTCGCGGTACGGTGGAAAACTGTGACTTCCCATTGACAGGCTATGCGCCGATGGATGTAGCTTCCTGGGAACGGGTGTTCCGCATTTGTCGTAACTATGGCCTGAATCACATGCGCTTCCACTCCTTCTGTCCGCCGGAAGCAGCTTTCATCGCTGCCGATCTGGTCGGTTTCTATCTGCAACCGGAAGGACCGAGCTGGCCGAACCACGGTCCGAGACTGGGTAACGGACAACCGATTGACAAATACCTGATGGACGAAACCATTGCACTGACCAAAGAATATGGGAATTACGCTTCTTACTGTATGCTGGCTTGCGGCAATGAACCTTCCGGTCGTTGGGTGGCATGGGTCAGCAAGTTCGTGGATTATTGGAAAGCAACCGATCCGCGTCGTGTATACACAGGAGCCTCCGTTGGAAACAGCTGGCAATGGCAACCTCACAATGAGTATCATGTGAAAGCCGGCGCACGCGGACTTAGTTGGGCAGGTGCGCAACCGGAAAGTGAATCGGATTATCGTGCAAGAATCGACACGGTGAAACAACCGTATGTATCACACGAAACAGGTCAATGGTGCGTATTCCCGAATTTCAATGAGATCCGTAAATATACCGGAGTCAACAAAGCGAAGAACTTTGAAATCTTCCGGGATATTCTGAACGATAACCACATGGGAAGCCAGAGTCACGACTTTATGATGGCTTCGGGCAAATTGCAGGCACTCTGCTACAAACATGAGATTGAAAAGACCTTGCGTACTCCGGACTATGCGGGATTCCAGTTGCTGGCTCTCAATGATTATTCCGGCCAGGGAACTGCATTAGTCGGTGTACTGGACGTGTTCTTTGAAGAAAAAGGATATATCAACGCAGAACAGTTCAGACGCTTTTGCAGTCCGACCGTACCTTTGGCACGTATTCCTAAATTTGTATATGCCAACAATGAAACATTCCATGCCGACATTGAAGTATCTCATTTCGGAGCTGCTCCCTTAGAAAGTGCAAAAACAGTATATACCATTAAGGATAAATTCGGAAAAGTATATGCTCATGGAACTGTCGGCACCCATCACATTCCCATCGGAAATCTTTATTCTCTGGGTAGTGTAGATATGACTCTGGAAGGAATCGATACACCGCAGAAACTAAATCTGGAAGTACGTATCGAAGGCTGTGATGCCGTAAACGACTGGGATTTCTGGGTATATCCGGCACAAGTGGAACTGGTACAAGGAACAGTATATACCACCGACACCTTGGACGCAAGGCATTGGCTGTGTTACAAGACGGAGGAAATGTGCTGATTACGGCTGCCGGAAAGATACAATACGGCAAAGAAGTCAAACAATACTTCACTCCCGTATTCTGGAATACTTCCTGGTTCAAGATGCGTCCGCCGCACACAACCGGTATTTTCCTGAATGAATATCACCCTCTTTTCCGCGAATTCCCTACCGAATATCATAGTAACCTTCAATGGTGGGAACTGCTGAACAAAGCGCAGGTGATGCAATTCACCGACTTCCCGGCAACATTCCAACCAACGGTTCAAAGTATTGATACCTGGTTTATCAGCCGGAAAATTGGCATGTTGTTCGAAGCAAAGGTATTGAACGGTAAATTGATGATGACCAGTATGGACATTACTTCCCAACCGGAAAAACGAATCGTTGCCCGCCAGATGCACAAAGCAATCCTGAATTATATGAATTCGGATGCTTTCCGTCCGGCAGACAAGATAGCTCCGGAGCTAATACAAGCATTATTCACCAAAGTGGCGGGAGATGTGAAATCTTATACCAAAGATTCTCCTGACGAGCTCAAACCGAAAATTAACTAAATGGGAATTATCAGGCACGAATTACACGGATTACGCTGTTGCTTTATAAAAGCGTAATTCTAAAAACCGTGAAATCCGTGTAATCCGTGCCTAAATTCCATAAACAATATACATTAAATATCATTTTACATGAAAACTACGATCATAGGCTTGCTACTCTTAGCTACGGCAAGTGTTAATGCACAGGAGAAAGCCCAAACATACCAGTTGGCAGATGCTCCCCGCTACAGTGAGGAGACGGGATATGGATATGATCTCGTCGCTACTCCCGAAAAAGGCAGCAAGGCACCCTTCTTCTTTTCTGTCCGCGTGCCGGACGGTAACTATCAAGTAACCGTTCGCCTGGGAAGCAAGAAACAGGCAGGGGTGACAACAGTAAGAGGCGAATCACGCCGACTGTTCATTGATAACCTCGCTACTAAAAAGGGACAATTCGTAGATGAAACATTTATCATCAACAAACGCAATCCCCGCATTTCCGAAAAAGAATCCGTACGTATCAAACCCCGCGAAAAAGCCAAACTGAACTGGGACGATAAACTGACGCTGGAATTTAACGGCGATGCACCGTATGCCAGAGTATCAGCATCGAGCCTGCCGATCCGTCGGTGATTACCGTTTTTCTATGTGGTAACAGTACCGTAGTCGACCAGGACAACGAGCCATGGGCAAGCTGGGGACAAATGATACCTCATTTTTTCGGTACGGACGTTTGTATCGCCAATTATGCGGAATCGGGCGAATCAGCCAATACGTTTATTGCCGCAGGACGTTTGAAAAAAGCATTGAGCCAGATAAAGAAAGGAGATTATCTTTTCATGGAATTCGGGCATAACGACCAAAAGCAAAAAGGGCCGGGCAAAGGAGCTTATTACTCTTTTATGACCAGCCTGAAAACATTTATTGATGAAGCCCGTGCACGGGGAGCATACCCCGTATTGGTCACTCCCACCCAACGCCGGAGTTTCGACGCAACCGGACATATCCGTGACACACACGAAGATTATCCGGAAGCCATGCGCTGGCTGGCAGCTAAAGAAAATGTTCCGTTGATCGACCTCAACGAAATGACCCGTACGCTTTATGAAGCTTTGGGAACAGAAACGTCGAAACGTGCTTTCGTACACTATCCGGCAGGCACTTATCCGGGACAGACCAAAGCTTTTGAGGATAACACCCACTTCAATCCATACGGAGCCTATCAAATAGCCCAATGTGTGATTGAAGGAATGAAGAAAGCCGTACCGGAACTGGCTAAACACCTGAAAATAGACCCGTCCTATAATCCGGCACAGCCGGACGATGTAAATGGTTTCCACTGGAACGAATCACCATTCACGGAAATTGAAAAACCGGACGGAAATTAAGAGATAAGTAGTAGGTATTAAGTATTAAGAATCAGGCATTAGATAAATATGAAAACCAAAAGCATCTTCCCCCTGTTCCTATTGGCAGGCACACTTTTGACAGCAGCTTGCGCCACCCCAACGGCTAAACAGGCAGGAAACAACAGCTTCGAATGGGGGCAAGTACCGCAACAACCGGATTTGTCATGGGCCGATAGTGTAGGCAGCCGGCAAATGCCCGGAAACCATGTAATTTTATCCGCTAATTCTTTTGGCGCAGTAGCAGACAGCACGGTGCTTAGCACGGAAGCTATCCAGAAAGCAATTGACAGTTGTGCCGTCAGCGGTGGAGGAACGGTAGTTCTCCAGCCGGGATATTATCAGACTGGCGCACTGTTCATAAAAAGCGGTGTCAACCTGCAACTGGACAAAGGGGTGACTTTACTGGCCAGCCCATCCATTCATCATTATCCCGAATTCCGTTCGCGGATTGCAGGAATCGAGATGACATGGCCCGCGGCAGTTATCAACATTGTCAATGAAAAGAACGCTTCCATCAGCGGAGAAGGAACGCTGGACTGCCGGGGAAAAGTATTTTGGGATAAATATTGGGAAATGCGGAAAGAATACGAAGCAAAAGGATTGCGCTGGATTGTGGATTACGACTGCAAACGGGTACGGGGCATCCTCATAGAACGTAGCTCGGACATTACATTGAAAGGATTTACCCTGATGCGTACCGGTTTTTGGGGATGTCAGATTCTTTACTCCGATTATTGCACGATAGACGGATTGACAATCAACAACAATATAGGTGGACACGGTCCGAGCACGGACGGTATCGACATTGATTCTTCCTGCAATATCTTGGTCGAAAACTGCGATGTAGACTGTAACGATGATAATATCTGTATCAAATCGGGACGGGATGCAGACGGACTGCGGGTGAACCTTCCTACGGAAAATGTGGTCATACGCAATTGCATCGCCCGCAAAGGTGCCGGACTTATCACCTGCGGAAGCGAAACTTCCGGTAGCATACGGAATGTATTGGGATATAATCTGGAAGCAATCGGCACCTCCGCCGTGCTGCGGTTGAAAAGCGCCATGAACCGTGGAGGGACAATCGAAAACATTTATATGACCGAAGTAAAAGCGGAAAACGTCCGTCACGTGCTGGCGGCAGACTTGAACTGGAACCCCAGTTACAGTTACAGCACTTTACCCAAAGAGTATGAAGGGAAAGAAATCCCGGAACACTGGAGAATCATGCTGACTCCGGTAACGCCTCCCGAAAAAGGTTATCCGCGTTTCCGCAATGTCTACGTATCAAAGGTAAAAGCGAAAAATGTGGACGAATTTATCTCCGCTTCGGGATGGAATGACTCGTTACGTCTGGAAAATTTCTATCTTTATGCCATCGAAGCGCAGACCGACAAACCGGGCAAAATCTGCTATACGAAGAATTTCAACTTGTCTGAAATTACATTAAAGACAGAAGAAAAGAATGTCATTGAACTAAAAGAGAATGAACAAAGTAATATCAACTTCAACTATGTTAAGACATCTCCTGACCATCGTACTGCTGGGAATCTTGCTCATTGATGCGCAAGCACAAGCACTGACGCCACCTGCCGGCACTTTCCGGTTGGGTATATCAAAAGGAAATGAAAGCCACTGGCTAAAGCCTAAAGAAAAGATACAGGGAGTGTCCTTCCAATGGAAAGCACTGCCCGATAGTCGTGGATTTATCCTGAAAGTAGAAGTCGCCTCTGCTCCGGAAGCCGATGCCCTATTTTGGAGTTTCGGCGATTGCCAACCGGATTCGGACATCAATGTATTCAGCGTGGAGGGACAAGCCTTCACTTGCTACTACGGAGAAAGTATGCAATTACGGACGCTGCAGGCTGTCACTCCTACCGATGATATCCGCTTGAGCGACGGACATAAGGATGCAACTCCCCTGATGCTTTACGAATCAGGCAAACGAACCGACCGCCCTGTACTGGCCGGACGTTGCAGTCTCTCCCCGGCTTCTTCCCGAAACGAAGGAAGCAAGCCTTCTCGGCTTTACTTCTGTTTCTACGAACAGAATGAAAAAGCGGATTACAACTACTATATGTTACCGGATATTTGCCAAAATCGACAAAAAATGAAAAGGATCTATTTATTATTCAGTCTGTTAATAGGTTGCATCTATCTACATGCAGCCATTTATAATGTAATGGACTTCGGAGCCAAAGCGGATGGGAAAACGATTGATTCGCCTGCCATCAATCGTGCGATTGAAGCGGCCGCACAGGCCGGAGGAGGCACAGTATATCTACCTGCGGGAGAATATGCGTGTTATTCCATCCGGTTAAAAAGTAACATTCATATCTATTTGGAACAGGGCACCCGTATCATTGCCGCCTTTCCCGGAAAAGAGGAAGGATATGATACCGCCGAACCGAATGAACATAATAAGTATCAGGATTTCGGTCACAGCCATTGGAAAAACTCTTTAATTTGGGGAATCGGACTGGAGAATATTACGATCAGTGGTCCCGGCTTAATCTACGGCAAAGGCTTGACCCGTGAAGAGAGTCGCCTACCGGGGGTAGGCAATAAGGCTATCAGCCTGAAAGATTGCAGAAATGTGACCCTGAAAGATTTATCCATGCTGCATTGCGGGCATTTCGCCCTGTTGGCTACCGGAGTGGATCATCTGACGATTCTGAATCTGAAGTAGACACCAACCGGGACGGCTTCGATATTGATTGCTGCCGGAACGTACGTATCAGCCAATGCACGGTGAACTCCCCCTGATGATGCCATTGTATTGAAAGCCTCTTATGGATTAGGACGCTTCCAAGATACGGAAAATGTGACGATCAGTGATTGTTATGTCAGCGGCTTTGACAAAGGCAGTGTAATGGACGGCACTTGGCAGTTGGACGAACCGCAGGCTCCCGATCATGGTTTCCGTACGGGACGCATCAAACTCGGCACAGAAAGTAGTGGAGGTTTCCGCAATATTGCGATTACGAACTGTATCTTTGAACATTGCCGTGGATTGGCATTGGAAACGGTAGACGGAGGACATCTGGAAGATATTGTAATCAGTAATATTACAATGAGAAATATAGTCAACGCACCTATTTTCCTCCGGTTGGGCGCACGTATGCGCAGTCCTGAAGGCACTCCTGTGGGCACCATGAAACGTATTCTTATCAGCGATATCAATGTATGGAATGCCGACAGCCGGTATGCTTCTATCATCAGCGGAGTGCCGGGTGCATGTATTGAGGACGTAACTTTTCGGAATATTCACCTCTATTATAAAGGAGGATATAGCGAAGAGGATGGCAAACGTATTCCGCCCGAACAGGAGAAAGTATACCCCGAACCCTGGATGTTCGGCACTATTCCCGCCAAAGGGTTTTATATCCGCCACGCACGGAACATTACCTTCGACGGCATCCGCTTCCACTTTGAACAGCCGGACGGACGACCGCTTTTTGTAACTGATGACGCAGAAAATATAGAATACTATAACACACTGAAAGAATGATGAATAAAAGACAATGGATAGTTCTTTGCCTGCTCGCCGCAGGTGGAGTAATGCAAGCACAACAATGGCCGGACACTCCGGTGGAAGCACGTCCCGGCGCCAGATGGTGGTGGCTGGGAAGTGCCGTAGACGAAAAGAATCTGACGTATAATCTGGAAGAATACGCACGTACCGGAATGGGAGCAGTAGAAATTACTCCTATCTATGGGGTGCAAGGCAATGACGCGAATGATATTCAGTTCCTTTCTCCCCACTGGATGGAAATGCTTAAGCATACACAAGCGGAAGGAAAACGTACGGGTATTGAGATTGATATGAATACCGGAACCGGATGGCCTTTTGGCGGACCTGAAGTTAGTATAGAAGATGCGGCTACCAAGGCTATCTTCCAGACATACGAAATAGAGGGCGGCAAAGAGATTGAACAGGATATTAATGTGACCGATCCCAAGCAACAACCATTTTCTGTACTAAGCCGGGTGATGGCATATGATGAGAAAGGCAAATGTATCAACCTGACTGCTCACGTCAAAAAAGACAAACTGCAATGGAAAGCGCCTGCCGGCAAATGGAAAGTGATCGCTCTTTACATCGGAAAAACAAGGCAGAAAGTGAAACGGGCAGCTCCGGGAGGAGAAGGCTATGTGATGAATCATCTCTCAAAAAAGGCGGTAAAAAATTATCTTTCCCGCTTTGACCGTGCTTTCAAAAGTAGCAAGACAAGTTATCCACATACTTTCTTCAACGATTCATACGAAGTTTATCAAGCTGACTGGACGGATGATTTCCTGGAACAGTTCGCTCGTAGACGGGGGTATAAACTGGAAGAACATTTCCCCGAATTCCTGGATAAAAACCGTCCGGAAGTTAGCAGACGTATCGTGTCGGATTACCGGGAAACCATTTCCGACCTCTTATTGGAGAACTTCAGTCATCAATGGACAGACTGGGCACACAAAAACGGTAGTATCACCCGTAATCAGGCACATGGTTCGCCCGGTAATCTGATTGATATCTATGCTTCCGTGGATATTCCGGAATGTGAAGGTTTCGGACTGTCGCAGTTCCACATCGAAGGATTGCGTCAGGACTCATTGACTAAAAAGAATGATTCGGACCTGTCTATGCTGAAATATGCCTCCTCGGCAGCTCATATTGCAGGAAAAACGTATACTTCTTCCGAGACATTTACATGGCTGACGGAGCATTTCCGTACTTCCCTGTCGCAATGTAAACCGGATATGGATTTGATGTTTGTTTCCGGAGTCAATCACATGTTTTTCCACGGCACTCCGTATTCTCCGAAAGAAGCCGAATGGCCCGGATGGTTGTTCTACGCTTCTATCAATATGAGTCCGACAAACAGTATTTGGCGTGATGCCCCTTCGTTCTTCAACTATATCACCCGTTGCCAGAGCTTTCTACAAATGGGACGGCCGGATAATGATTTCCTGATTTATCTTCCGGTATATGATATGTGGAATGAGCAACCGGGACGATTGTTATTATTCACGATACACCACATGGATAAACTGGCTCCTAAGTTTATCGACGCTATCCATCGCATCAACAACAGCGGGTATGACGGGGATTATATTTCCGATAACTTTATTCGCAGTACACGTTTCAAAGACGGACAGTTGGTTACTTCAGGCGGAACGGGCTACAAAGCATTGGTAGTGCCTGCTGCACACCTAATGCCGAGTGATGTATTGGCACATCTTTATGAACTGGCCAAACAGGGAGCTACTATCGTATTCCTCGAAAATTATCCGACAGATGTACCGGGATACGGTCAGTTGGAACAAAAACGCCAAAGTTACCAGCGTACGCTCCGGCAACTTCCGGCTGTTTCTTTCTCGGAAACAACCGTTACTCCAATCGGAAAGGGGAAGATTATCACAGGAAAGGATTATGCACGCACATTGGCCAGCTGCAATATTTCTCCCGAAGAAATGAAAACCAAATTCGGACTACAAGCGATCCGAAGAGTGAATGATACGGGACACCACTATTTCATCTCTTCCTTGCAAAATAAAGGAGTGGACGGTTGGATCACATTGGGAACGAATGCAGCCGCAGCCGCTCTCTTCAATCCCATGACCGGAGAATGTGGTGAAGCTAAGGTAAGACAGGCAAACGGAAAAACACAAGTCTATCTGCAATTAAAATCCGGTGAATCGATCATTCTGCAAACATATCAACAACCTTTGCAGGCATCCAAACCGTGGAAGTATGTCAAAGAGCAACCTTTCAGTCTTCGTCTGGATCATGGTTGGAAGTTACACTTCGCCGAAAGCAAACCGGAAATTCAAGGGACATTTGATATAGATCGCCCCTGTTCATGGACCCATATCGATCATCCGGCAGCCCAAACGAACATGGGAACCGGTGTTTATTCCTTAGACATCGAATTGCCGACTTTGCAGGCCGACGACTGGATTCTTGATTTGGGAGATGTACGCGAAAGTGCCCGTGTCCGCATCAACGGACAGGAAGCGGGATGCGCATGGGCAGTGCCTTATCAACTAAAGGTGGGCCAGTTCTTAAAACCCGGAAAAACCACATCGAGATAGAAGTCACGAATCTCCCTGCGAATCGAATTGCAGAA
>ENA-OQDE01000647-OQDE01000647.1-human-gut-metagenome-genome-assembly--contig:-NODE-647-length-19032-cov-5.663898_pt1 | contig 19032 bp, 19 predicted proteins | sample MGYA00242768_ERZ504595 | MGnify/ENA primary metagenome ERZ504595 (study PRJEB26092, sample SAMD00036307) | human gut metagenome | host: Homo sapiens | study: EMG produced TPA metagenomics assembly of...
GGCATACAAAGACTTTCTAATTTTCTCCCAAAGTCACAAAACGGATCCCGGCTTGATGCGATTTGCCAGCACTAAGTTGTGAACCACCCTTCTCCGGGGAACTCATTTTACAACTTGGCGGGTGTAAATTTTTAGTGTTTTATGTCTGAATCTGAAAAAAAATATTTCCAAATAACTATGTTTAATAGATTATTATTGGTTTGATAATACTGGAAAAACCTCAATGTATCCCGTTATGCCTATGTTTATTGCCATACACATTTGAAAAAATTATTCTGTGTTATTTTGTCTGGCATTTTACGAAATAATTCATGTAATACAATGTAGCATATAAAAATTCTGGGAAGCCATTAGGTTGAATATTAATGATACAGCACATTAGCATTTTAAGCATATTTTCATTCAAGCGAATATCAAAAATTCGCGCCTACGCCCCCAGTTTTGAGATGAACCGCCCACCCAAATGGTGTTCATAACCTGACGGCTGGCATCTTGCGCAAAGCCGAAGCTAATTTTGTGACTTTGGGAGAAAATTAGAAAATCTTAGTGTGTCTATAGGTACACAGTGATGTTCTGCCACGGATGGCAGAACAAGGCAGCATCAAGTCATGGATGACTCGTTGTTGCCGGTCACGTCACTCCGAGAAAATCTAACCCAGACACACTTAGACTTTTCTTATTTTCGTACAACGGAACCAAAATTAACTCCGGCTTTGCGTAAGATTCCACTCACAAGCCTGCGACACACCATTGGACGGGCGACGCATGTCCCCAACAAACCATCATTTGGCGAATCAACTGTTTAACACACACCAAAAAGCGGCTGTAACAACAATCCCCTGTTACAGCCGCTCATTCTTTTTATTCTGCCGACACAACAATCTTCCTCAAAGACCTGCTGCCAAAAGCTCCTTACTCTTCAGCAGCTAATGTCTCCTCGTACTTTTCCAAGATCAGTTTCTGGATCCGCTCTCTCGTTCCGGAGTTGATCGGATGTGCAATATCACGGTATTCTCCATCCGCTGCCTTCCGGCTTGGCATTGCAATAAAAAGACCTTTTTCCCCTTCAATGATCTTAATATCATGTACCACGAACTCTTCATCGATCGTGATTGAAACTACCGCTTTCATCTTGCCTTCTTTTTCTACTCTTCTGATCCTCACGTCCGTTATCTGCATGTCTTATGTCCCCCTTTAAGTTGTTTTACCCTTGTCCTAAAAATGCATTTCTATAACACGTAGCGCTCATTATTCTCAGAAACAATCTTGATACCATTGTCCCCACAGTAATATGTATTGGCTTTCAATGTGTCCCTGCTCTCCACGATACAGTTCTCAATGTGTGTGTTATCTCCGATATATACATCATTTAAAATAATGGAGTTTTTGATCACACAGTTCTTTCCAACAAATACTTTTTTGAACAGGATCGAATTTTCCACTTTGCTGTTCACGATACAGCGCTTGCGATCAGACTGTTGCGCACGTCGGATCCTGCATTGTACTTTGCAGGCGGAAGATCATCAACCTTAGAGTAGATCTTTGGCTCATCATGGAAAAAGTATCTGCGCACTTCCGGTTTCAGGAAATCCATATTGGTCTGGTAATAAGACTCAACGTCGCAATATTGCTCCAGTATTCTTTCATCTTGTAACCGTAGATACGTTTCATATTTTTATAACGGATCAGAATATCCGTAACGAAATCCCAGCGTCCTTCCTCTGCACTGCGCTCTAACATCTCAATGAGCTGTCTTCTGCGCACGATATAAATACCGGTAGAGATCGTATTCGACTGGGATACCATCGGTTTCTCCTCGAATTCCACGATCCTGGAATCCTCGTTCATGCGTACCACACCAAAGCGGCTTACATCCACATCCGGTGCCATATCTTTGCACACTACCGTGATATCTGCTTTCTTTTCGATGTGATATTCCAGTACTTTATTGTAATCAATCTTATAAACACAGTCACCGCTCGTAATGATGACATACGGTTCGTGGCGTTTCTTTAAGAAACTGATATTCTGATACATGGCATCTGCAGTTCCACGATACCACCAGCTGTTGTCCACCGTAACTGTCGGGTTAAATACGAACAGACCGCCCTGTTTTCTTCCGAAATCCCACCATTTTGAGGAACTCAGATGCTCATTTAAGGATCTGGCGCTGTACTGTGTCAGTACTGCAACTGTCTGTATATGCGAATTGCTCATATTGCTGAGTGCAAAATCAATGCTTCGATAGCTGCCCCCAACAGGCATTGCTGCAATCGCTCTCTTATTGGATAGTTCCTGCATACGGCTGTTATTACCGCCAGCTAAAATAATACCTATTGCCTTCATTCTGAGTCACCTGCCTTAATAATTACTTCACCGCTTTCAAGAATTCCATCCGGATAATCTTCTTTTTCCGTAACTCCGGAAATCGCCGTGTTCTTTCCTATCTGAACGCCATCCGGCACCACGGAATCTTCACCTATTGTTACAAGACCAAAAGAATATATGCTTGCATTCAGCTTGTTCGGTGCTTCCTCACCGACTCCAAGCACCACATTGTTTCCAATCTGGCAGTTTTCTGCAACGATTGACTTATCTATCGTGACACCTTCACCAATCTGTGTCCCTTTCATAATTATCGAGTTTCTTACTACGCTTCCCTTACCGATCGTAACACCTGCACCGATGACAGAACTATGTACTTCTCCATAGATCTCGGATCCCTCACCAATGATACTCTTCTCAACCACAGAATCTTCTGACAGATACTGCGGCTCAATGATATCGCTCTTTGTGTAGATCTTCCAGTATTCCTCATAGAGATTGAACTCCGGGATCAGATCGATGAGCTCCATATTTGCTTCCCAGTAGGATCCTAACGTTCCGACATCTTTCCAGTAACCGTTAAATTCATAGGCGAAAAGACGTTTTCCTCTCTCATGACAATACGGAATTATATGCTTGCCGAAATCGCATCCGCTCTGGTCTTTCATGGCATGTAATGCTTCTTTTAAAACATTCCAGCTGAAAATATAGATTCCCATGGATGCCAGGTTACTTCTCGGTTCTGCCGGTTTCTCCTCGAAATCCTGGATTTTTTATTTTCATCTGCAATCACGATTCCAAACCTGCTTGCTTCCTCAATTGGTACCGGCATTGTTGCAATCGTCACATCTGCATGATTTTCTTTATGGAAATCGAGCATCACTTCATAATCCATCTTATAAATATGGTCGCCTGATAAGATCAGGACATATTCCGGATTATAGCTCTCCATATAATTCATATTCTGGTAGATTGCATTTGCTGTTCCACTGTACCACTCACTGTTGTTGCTCTTCTCATAAGGTGGAAGAACCGTTACACCGCCATTGTTACGGTCAAGATCCCACGGAATACCAATTCCGATATGGTATTTAAACGTAACGGCTGATACTGTGTCAGAACACCAACAGTATCAATTCCTGAATTAATACAGTTGCTGAGTGGAAAATCGATAATGCGGTACTTCCCTCCAAACGCAACTGCCGGTTTGGCAACCTTTGCTGTAAGCACTCCAAGACGGCTGCCCTGTCCTCCAGCCAATAGCATAGCTATCATTCTTTTCGAATCACGTCAATCACCTCTCGTCACTTTCTAGTCAATCTATTCCTTTTGGTATTTTTAATTATACCACACTTCAAATCCCATGTACATCATTTTCCACAATATTTTTTACTGATTTTACATATTTTTGACACATTGCACAAATTGATAAAATTTTATCTACAATTCGTTTTTTCTGTCGAAAAGATTTTTCCCCAAAAGAATTTGCAAATTAATTTCATACGGTATAATGAAACAAACAGAATAATTCATAAAACAGGCAGGTATCAATAAATGTATAAAATCAATTTCAACCAGCCGCTGCACATCCATTTCATCGGAATCGGCGGCATCAGCATGAGTGGTCTTGCTGAGATACTTTTAGAAGAACATTTTGCCATCTCAGGATCCGACGCAAAAGAATCCGAACTGACCAGACATTTAGAGCACATGGTGCCCGTATTTTTTACGGTCAGAAGGCTGAAAATCTTACCGACGGCATTGATCTTATCGTCTACACCGCTGCTATCCGGGAAGACAATCCGGAATACGCGGCCGCAAAGAAGCGCAGCATCCCAATGTTAAGCCGCGCAGAACTGCTTGGTCAGATTATGGACAATTACAACAATTCCATCGCCGTTGCCGGTACCCACGGAAAAACGACGACCACATCCATGATCAGCCAGATTCTTCTCGCAGCAAAGGCTGATCCTACCATTTCCGTCGGCGGAATCTTAAAAGCCATTGAAGGAAATATAAAAGTAGGCAAGTCCGATATTTTTGTATCCGAAGCGTGTGAATATACCAACAGTTTTCTCCATTTTTATCCACGATACAGTGTTATTTTAAACGTGGAAGCGGAACACCTTGACTTCTTTAAAGATATTCAGGACATCCGCAATTCATTCCGAAAATTTGCAGAAAATACAAAAAAAAGACGGTGCGATCATTATAAACGGAGAGATTGAAAACTACACAGAGCTCACCAGCGGCTTAGATCCGCAGGTAATCACTTTCGGACTGAATGACTCCTGTGACTATTATCCTTCTGATATTACCTTTGACAAAACAGCATGCGCTTCCTTTACGGCAATGCATCACGGTACCCCGGTCATGGATGTAAAACTTCACGTTCCGGGCATGCACAACGTATCAAATGCACTTGCAGCAATCGCACTCTCGCTTGATCTTGGCATTTCACCGGATGCGATTCTTGCCGGATTATCCGCTTTCGGAGGTGCAGACCGCCGTTTCCAGTACAAAGGATGTGTGGACGGGGTTACTATCATTGATGATTACGCACATCATCCGACAGAGATCCGTGCAACATTAACCGCAGCCAAAAATTATCCACACAAGCGCCTGGTCTTGGCTTTCCAGCCACACACCTATTCCAGGACAAAAGCATTTTTAGATGATTTTGCAGATGTACTGTCCATGGCAGACGTGGTCGTTCTTGCTGATATCTATGCTGCCCGTGAGAAAAATACTTACGGCATCAGTTCGAGGGATATCCTTGCAAAATTAAAGGAAAAAGGAACAGAATGCTATTATTTTCCTTCCTTTGAAGAGATCGAGAAATTTTTACTGAAAAATTGTATAAACGGTGATCTGTTGATAACTATGGGGCCGGAGATATCGTAAACGTGGGTGAACATCTTCTTGGTCGATAAGTTATCCACATTATCCACATTCGATTGGGGAAAACTTCAACCATCGAATGTGGATTTTTGTTAACATAACACATATCCATTTTCGGATTCCGTTTTCTTTTATGTCCCTTATTTTCTGTATTCCGGCACAGTTGCCATAACTTCCGTTTTTATGAATCCACTTTTTTATCCACATTATCCACATTCCCCGCAACCCTTGATTTTACAGCGTTTGTATTCAAAAATGTTCTTCTCTTTTTTCTTTTCCTATGCTATAATTTGTGGCGCAGCAAATATTTATACTTATACTTTTAGAATATTATCGAAAGAGGGTTTCCTTCATGGCTAAAATACTAATCCACAGTGACAGTGCATCTTCTGCCACGAGTGTATCGAATATTTTTATTGATGAATATATGTCTGACGCAAACGGGGAATTTGTAAAGATCTACCTGTACCTGCTGCGTCTGATGAATGCCCCGGATTCCGCTTTTTCGATTTCTTCGATTGCAGATAAATTTGAACACACGGAAAAGGATGTCAAACGCGCCCTAAGTTACTGGGAACGTATGCATCTTTTACGGTTAGAATATGATACTGAGCACAACCTGACCGGTATCTGCCTGATTGATTCTGCATCCAGGGATAAAACTGGCACAGGCGATGATTTTCCGGAAAATGAAACGGCTGCGGAAACACCTGAAGCAGACAGTGTCTCCTCTTTAGAAGACACATATCATTCCCCGGATGACGGCATTTCTTCGGTAAATACAGAATCCTTCCCGCCAAAAAGGGATTACACCCGCGATGAATTAAAACAGTTTCAGGAAAATGACCAGATTGCGGAACTTCTTTTTGTCGCGGAACGTTATCTTGGACGCCCTCTCAGCCAGACGGATATGAATACTTTTATTTATTTATATGATGAGCTTTCATTTTCATCGGATCTGATCGCATATCTGGTGGAATATTGTGTCAGCAAAAACCACACCGCTATCCGCTACATCGAAGCCACGGCGCTAAAATGGGCAGAAAGCGGCATCCGGACGGTAACCGCTGCCAAACAGGAGGCAAAGATCCACAGTCCGGCTTACTATGCGGTGATGCGCTCCTTTGGCATTACAGGAAGAAATCTGGTTCCATCCGAGACAGACTATATTGAAAAATGGCGTTCCGAATATGGTTTTTCGATGGATATCATCTGTGCGGCATGTCAGCAGACCATCCAGAGCATCCACCAGCCGAGTTTTCCTTACACTGACAAAATGCTCTCGAACTGGCGTAAATTAAACGTACATACCATGGAAGATGTAAAACGTTTAAATCTTGAACATAAAGAACGCACCAAAGCATCGGCACAGGAGGCTGCCGGTCCGAAAAACAAGTTTACAAGCATCGGGCAGCGCTCCTATGAATATGATGAACTTGAAAAAATGTTACTGACAACCAATTCAAAACATTGATACCATAGAGTAGTGTGAAAACATTGTCTTCATACTAAAACAGGCAAAAATGGAGATTAGGATAAGAACATGCCTCTGACAAATTCACAATACGATGAGATTATACGGCATATGATGCCCGACAGTTAAAAAATGAACATGACAGGGAAGAACGGACCGTTATGCCTACATCAAGATCCCACGTCTCCGTGAGATCGATGATGCCATTGCGACCTGCTCCGTTGCACAGGCAAAAAAGCTCTTAGACGGTGATACCATGGCTCTTAATACCCTGAAAGAACAGATTGCCTCCTACCGCAGTGAAAAAAAGGATCTTCTGAAAAAAGCAGGGTTTTCTGCTGATTATCTGGAGACTTCTTATGAATGCCCGGATTGTAAGGACACCGGTTTTATCGACGGGAAACGCTGCCACTGTTTTACACAGGCTGCGATCGATTTAGTCTATACCCAGTCGAATTTAAAAAGCATCCTGCTCCGTGAGAATTTTTCCACATTTTCTTTTGACTATTATTCTGATAAAGACATAAATCCTGCAACCGGGTTATCATCTTTGGCAACAGCAAAAGATGCCGTTGCGAAATGTCATGATTTTATTGATCACTTTGATGATACATTTTCCAATCTGTACTTTTACGGAGATACCGGCATCGGCAAAACGTTTCTGTCAAACTGTGTTGCAAAAGAGCTGATGGATCACGGTCATTCTGTAATTTACTTTACGGCGTTCCAATTATTTGATATATTAAGCAAGGGTGTATTTGCAAAAGATGAGGAAGCGATTGCCGCAAATGAAAATATTTTTACCTGCGATCTTCTGATCATCGATGATCTCGGCACAGAGCTTACAAATTCTTTTACGACTTCCCAGTTGTTTTTGTGCTTAAACGAAAGGATCCTGCACCGGAAATCAACCATCATTTCCACAAACCTCGGATTGTCCCAGCTTACCGATCTGTATTCGGAGCGAATCTTATCAAGAATTATGGACAATTATGTTCTGATCAAATTATTCGGGGAAGATATCCGGATGCAGAAACGAAGACGCTGATGTTCTATAAACACAAAATACATTTTCTGCCTTCAATTAGAGCAATCTATTGAAATACATGTAAACAAATTTTTATGGAGGAACCATTCAATGCCAAACGATGAAAGAAACCTGGAAACCTTACCTGATGGAGCACTCGGTCTGATCCCGCTTGAGAGCTGCAAAGAGCTTGGTCTGAAAGTAGACAAGTACCTGGTCGGCTGGAGAGAAAAAAGACAGCATCAGCATGCATCTGATCTTGCCTTTAAAGATTACCGCCGCGATTCTTACATCATCTCTACCGCTGTTCCGCGTTTTGGAACCGGCGAAGCAAAAGGTGTGATCAAAGAGTCTGTCCGTGGATACGATCTGTACCTGATGGTCGATGTGACAAATTACAGTCTTACCTACTCCGTATGCGGCCATGAGAACCACATGTCACCGGATGACCACTATGCAGATTTAAAACGTATTATCGCAGCCGTTGGCGGTAAAGCAAGACGTATCACCGTCATCATTCCTTTCTTATATGAAAGCCGTCAGCACAAACGTACTTCCCGCGAATCTTTAGATTGTGCTTTAGCATTACAGGAACTGACTGCAATGGGTGTAGATAACATCATCACATTTGATGCACATGACCCGCGTGTACAGAATGCGATCCCGTTAAAAGGCTTCGAGACCGTACAGCCTGCTTACCAGTTCGTAAAAGGTATCTTACGCGAAGTAACCGACTTAAAGATCGATTCCGATCATATGATGGTAATCAGCCCGGATGAAGGTGGTACCAACCGTGCTGTATATCTTGCAAGCGTTCTCGGATTAGATGTCGGTATGTTCTATAAGAGACGTGATTACAGCCGTATCGTAGACGGACGCAACCCGATCGTTGCGCATGAGTTTTTAGGTTCCTCCGTAGAGGGAAAAGATGTTATCATCATCGATGATATGATTTCTTCCGGTGAAAGTATGATCGATGTTGCAACAGAGTTAAAGAAACGTAAAGCAAACCGTATCTTCGTCGTTGCAACTTTCGGACTCTTCACAAACGGTTTAGAGAAATTTGATCAGGCAGTTGCAGATGGAACGATCTACAAAGTCGTTACCACAAACCTTACCTATCAGACACCGGAACTCTTATCCAAACCATATTACATCAGCTGTGATATGAGCAAATACATCGCTTATATCATTGATACCTTAAACCATGATTCTTCCATCAGCGATCTGTTAAACCCGTATGACAGAATCGAACGTCTGGTATCTAAATACAAGGCAGAGCAGAAATAATTCATTCTGAAATATCAAAAAAGCCGGTACTTTTTCGTGCCGGCTTTTCTTATACAATGGAATGCATGTCTATAAACATTCTGGCATCAAAAAAAAAGAAACCATCATACACTTTTGTATAACGGTTTCTTCTTATCTCATTTCTATGTAAGTCCGTCTGGCAAACGCTCCTAAAACAGATCAACTCTTCCTGCAAACTTCTGGTTGATCACATAGTACGCTGCAAATTCTTCCGGTTTTAAATATACCTGAAGGCTCTTGATGGATGATGCTCTGTGACCATCTGCAACAAACTCATTTTTTGCTTTCTCAATCACATCTGCAACAATCGCTTCATTCCCCTGATACTGGATAAATACTTCCGGTTTTAATTCTTCTTTTGCTGCCTTTGCTGCTTTCTTTGCTGCTCTTGACGGTTTCTTTTCTCTTGCCGGTTTTGCTGTTTCTTTTGTCTCAGCTGCTGTATCTTTGACTGTCTCAGTCTTTGCTGCTGCTTTTTCTTCTACAGCTTCTTTGACTGCTGCTGTCTTTTCTGTTACTGCTGCTTTTACTTCAGATGCAGACTCTTTGACTGCTGTCTTCACATCCTGTGCTGCATTTTTTGCTGCCTGTAAAACATCACTGGCCTTCTCATTTGTCTTAGGCTCTGCTTCCTTTACCTGATTTGTCTTTTCTGCTTTGATTGCATTATTTTTTGCTACAGTTCCTTTTGCCATAATGAATTCCCTCCTCAACAAAACTTACTCACAAACTAAAAACTTCTCCATTGCGTCTAATGCTTCTTCTTCATCGCTTCCTTCAGCAACAATATTCACTGTCATACCCTTTGAAGGATTAAATGCCATGATTCCCATGATACTCTTTGCATTGATCCGGCGGTTATTGCTCTCAAGGATAATCTCACTGTCATAGCGGCATGCCACCTGAACCAGTTCTGCAATTGGATTATCATGTTCTTTTGAAACATTCGAAACCACTACTTCTTTTCTGCTCATATTCATCCTCTTCCTCTTTTCAAGTACTTCTCAAAATATAACCCATTCGACTTTAATTTGCAATACGTCTCACTTAAATCTGTTAAAGTTCAACGAACTATTCTATGGAAGCACTGTTTTTTTATGCAGTTTTCTCTTTTTTTTCATGTATTTATATTGGAAATGTATCTGTAAAACCTGCCTTTTTCTGCATTTGCTTTATTTCAGATATGTGAAGAAAACATTTCCTGCTCCTTTAAACACTTCTTCTGCTTCCGTTATACTCTGTTTAAAATTGTTTCCGGATGAAGGATCAAAAATAATGACATTATTGGCATCATATCCTACCACCAGAACCGCTTCATTGCTTCCCGTCATTGCAAATACCGGATTACCGCAGCTTACATAGTAAAGGACTTCTTCCACACTGCACCCGGTCAGATCTAAAATTCTTGCATCTTTCATTGTATTGCTCAAAATATTCTTCGGTGTCTCACCGCCTGCAATCAATGCACTGACACTGATATTAATTCCTTCTTTCTCAAGCATTGCATTGATACACTGAGCAATGCTGCCGGAAGAAGCATCTTCCGCGCCGACTGCGATATCAGAGAGTGCCGGTTTGATTGCATCTCTGGAACGTTTCCAGATATACTCCTGATCCTCGCCTACTACGACTCCCATCTTTTCATTTGCCTTTGTGATCGCATCTGCCACCTGATCTGTGGTATAAACCACATCACCTTTTACATAAACATAATATTTTCCGTTACCACCCTTATCTTCAAGTGTGAGCGTGCGATCCTGCTCTAATATGGTTTCTCTCGGAGTCAGCAGTCTTGGAGCCTTTTCCCCCACATTTTCCGGCAAAGATATTTCAAACCGGGTCTCTTTACTGTCAGAACTGCTGCTTACAATGGAAACTATTTTATTTCCATCTCCCTCCCGGTTCATGATCATATCCTGATCTGCGTCCACATACGCCGTACCATTATACTGAATACGGTTTAAGTACATAGTGTAATCTTCAATATCAACCCCGGAAACATAATATCCATTTTTTTCGTATGTCTTTAAAACGGACGGCGTATCGGATGACACATCTAAAATTTTAATCTGATACATCGGGAAGATTACATTTCCCGCAGCCTCCGTTGATACATCTGCCGCATTCGCTACGCCATATACAAAATCGTCTCCCATAAATCCAAGCGGTTTTACATACTTTCCACTGCCTTCTGTTATGGTAAATGTTTTTTTACTGGAAAAGTTGATGAGCGAAATTGTATCACTCTGTCCGTTCTGGCTGTCTTTCGTCCATGCAAAATAACGGTCGGATTCTGAAACCGCATATATTTCTTTATCCAGTCCCTTGATCAGCTCTTTCATTTCCAATGTACTAAGATCGATTCCATACACACTGCCATCGACCATCAGATATAATTCTCCGCCCTCAGTCACATACATCATCTGACCAAGTTCGGATTTCATGACCTCGTATGCCTTATCCGAAGATATGAATGCAAGCTCCTCATTTGTGTTTGAAAGACTGTCATAATGATTGACCTCAATTCCCACTTCCCCCTCATGGTTTCCGCGGTTCATATAGCCATATACGATATAATCAAGGCTTCCCGCCTCATCGATCCTGACAATTTTGATATCATGTCCCCCGTAATTTTCACGGTTGTCAATTCCTTCATATCCACGGAAACTGAACACTTTTGCAAGTGTATTCTCCGTCTCATTGTAACTCCAGAGTTCGCCCTCCTGTACAAAAGCGACCGTGGTTCCGGTCTCATTCGCCTGATACTCCACATTTCCGGAGCGTATCCCAAGCTCAATATAATTGTCAAAAAAGCTTGCATTTTCCCCGCGGAAAATCTGATTCATCCGGCGTTCAAAATTGAGCAGATACATCCGGCTGCTTGTATAGCGCACTCTGTAATATTCTTCTACATTATAATATTCACTCTCGCCACCCTCACCGATACTCGTCACAACATAATCCAGCACGATCACATTATAGGTATCCGTAATTTCTTTTATGGATGGCACCGGCGTCGTTAACTGCTCTCCGTTAAAATCTGCCCATGCAAGCTGTTTTAATGAAGAATTTAATGAAACAAACTGTAATGTTGTGTTATCGCCGGTTGTTTTTTCCATATACGTTGACAGTGTTCCCGATGTCTCACTGTTGAACGTGGTATTATGAAACTCTTTTACAAATTTCAGGGATTCGTCTACATGCGCATTTGGCATTTCCACAATCCTTGTATAATAATAAATGACATCATTTCCGCTCTCTAAATTAATAAGAAGTAAATACTCTTCCCCCTCCTGAAGCAGATTCTGGATTTCAAGTTCTGCTTTGATCGTACCTTTTTTCTCATCATAGGAATTGACATCTGCATTGGCGATCAGTCTCTCCCCATCAAGGCTTCGTATTTCATAAGAGATCGCATCCACGCTTGTCTCGTATGTCTGGATCGTAACCGGAAGTTTTCTGTCTTTTCCAATCGGTGTGATCGTATCGCGCATACTCGCAGCATTCATCTTTGTACGATATCCATATAATTCATTGACTTCCTGCTCACTGCTCTCTAATGTGATGACCGGTAATGTGGCATTTTTCATTTCTGTTGTCAGATCTTCATTGACATGATTTGTCATCATACTAAATACTCCGACTGCCACAAAAAAATGACGGTCAGTACGACTGCCTTAATTGCACCTTTCTGCACGATATTGTCTCCTTACTCTATGTGAATGAAATATCATTTTCCCTGTTAAAACCGCCATCTTTGTAATTTCTTCTGAAACCCGAAAAAAAGCGACAGATATATTGTATGCATTTTTTTTCAAATCCGCAATGCCTATCGCTGATTCTTTTTGAAATTTTAAGAAAGAGAATTAAAAAACGGGCAGTGTACCTATGACCTGCCCATTTTCTGTAACATTTGTTTTACCACCAGCGTCTGCATCTTCTGTGCCTGCAGCGCCGTCTGTACATCTCATTATTTAATAATACCCCGATCAGGCTCCGCATATCATCACGTCCTCCAGGGGGCGGTGGAGGCGGCATTCCAGGTCCCGGTGGAGGTGGGGGCGGCATCCCGGGTCCCGGCGGTGGATTCATTCCGCCCCAGTACTGTTCTGCCTCAACATTCTTTTCTTCCCCTGTCACATTGCGGTAGATCCGCTCTGCCACCTGTTCTAACATCAGGCGGTCCGGATACTCGTCAAACATCAGGCTCCCCTCATACTCCATCTTGTCGCACTCATCTTCCACATAAGAAAGGATTGTCTTCACCTCTTTCGGATAAAGCTCCTTCATGCGTTCCATATCTTTTTCATATTCCATTTCCGTCAGATACAGATTCTGCATCGGATAGCTCATATAAAAAGGCATTTTCGGCACATCCATCTGCATACGGAAAAACTGTTCCTGATTATAGTCCACACATTGCTCCTGTCGCTAACATCTCTATATCATATGCGTGAGGAATACTTTTGTGCGGGTTCCATTATGCGTTAGAATTATTCAAACAAAATATTTTTGTATTTCGTATAACCTTCTTTTTTCATCTGCACGGATGCCTCTTTTTTGTCCCCTTCATGCGTAAACTCATACACATTATAAGCACCGTCACGGTAGGCAAAATCCGCTCCGTTATCCTGATAATGCAGATAAGTTCCATTGCCCGGATACACGCGCATTTTCAAGGTATCATACGGCTTTTCACCGACGTACTGTGCCAGTTCATAAGTTGGGATCATGCCTCCCTCTTTTACGAACATCGGACAGGTATCAAGCGGTGCGTCTACCATATAATACTGTCTGCCCTGATATGGTTTCTTTGTCTCATAATCATACCAGACACCTTCCGGAAGATATACGATCTTTTTCGTCTCTCCCTGCTCTAAAACAGGTGCAGCTAAAAGATTTTCTCCGACTAAAAATTCACCGTTTAAGTTCCAGACTTCCGGATCATTCTCATAATGTAAAACCAGAGGACGCATAATCGGCAGTCCGGTCAGTTCACATTCGCGGAACAGATCATACAGGTATGGAAGTAACTGATATCTTAATTCCACAAATTTGCGGTAGATGCGGATCGTCTCCTCATCAAACTGCCATGGCTCCTGGAATGTACTTCCCATGGAAGAATGGTTACGGAACAGTGGGGAAAATGCACCAACCTGAACCCAGCGGCACATTAATTCCGGTGTACAGTCTGCACCAAATCCGCCGACATCCGTTCCCGCAAATGCAATTCCGCTCATACCGAGATTGCAGAGCTGTGGAACCGCCATTCTAAGATGTGCCCAGAGGCTCTGGTTATCTCCGGTCCATACGGTAGAGTATTTCTGTGTTCCTGCATAACATGCTCTTGTGATCACGAACGGTCTTCTTCCATCGGCTTCCTTTAATCCTTCATAAGTTGCCTTTGACATCAGATGTCCATAAACATTATGCATTGCCGCATGATCTGTCTTTTGATCCTCATCCGTAAAAACGACATCCTGTGGAAGTCTCCACGGAAACTTGCAGGCTCATTCATATCATTCCATGTTCCTCGCACACCAAGATCCACTAAGAATTTCTGATTTTCTGCCCACCATTTTCTTACATCCGGCTTTCCAAAATCAGGATATACCGCTTCGCCCGGCCATACTTCATTGACGTATACTTCCCCTTCCGGTGTTTTTGCAAAATAATCATTCGCGATTCCCTCATCATACTTTGCATATCCCGGATCTAATTTCACACCCGGATCAATGATGCAGACAACCTTAAAACCATCCTCTGCGATCTCTTTTATGATTGCACCCGGTGCTCCAAACCCCTTTTCATTCCAGGTAAATACGCGGTACCCATCCATATAATCGATATCAAAATGGATCGTATCACATGGAATCTGCAGTTCTCTGTATTTGTGTGCCACACGTCTGATATCATCAGCTGACATATAGCCCCATCTTGACTGATGATGTCCTAATGTCCAAAGCTGCGGCAGAGGGGTTCTTCCGGTCAGATAAGTATAGCCTTCCACAATATCCGTCATTTTTTCCCCGGAAATAAAATAATAATCGAGATTTCCGTTCTCTGCACTGTAATAATAGCAGGCGCTGTTCTCTTTTCCCAGATTGACATGTGATCTGTAAGTGTTGTCAAAGAACATTCCAAATACACCCGCATCTTTTAATGTGATCAAAAACGGAATGGATTTATACAATGCCTTAAAATCGTCCGTGTGTGCCTGTGGCAGATCGGAATTCCAGTTTTCATATTCATAATTTCTTTTATTTAAAACGCCTGTTTTATCTCCGAGTCCATAGAACTTTTCATCCCCGCTCATCTGCTTTACGACCATAACAGGATCTTCTTTTTCACCCTCCGCAGATACGGCATGTCCCTCAGACTCTAACGTTGCAAGTGCTTCAATCGCTTAATTTCGTTTTTTTCTTTCGCTCTCCCCTGAAATCTGCACATAAAAGTGTACCGTCTTTTTTATAAAAATCGATCAAAAAATCATCGTATACTTTGGCTGTCAGCTTATCTGTTTTAATCTGTACTGCTCCGCCTTCCTCAGAGACATCTACGGTAACCGGAAGTCTTTTATCTCCCTCGATTGCTTTTGAACGGTGGTCTTTCGACTGGTACGGAACAAATACATTCATGATCGTGTCCGTGACTGCCGTGACATACGCCGTTCCATGTTCAAATTCAAATTCTACTGTACTTCCATTGGTCTGATAAGAAAGTTTTTTTCCTAACATATGCTTCTCCATTTCTATTTTTACATTTTTGCAATGTCCTGTAATTCCTGTAACAGTTCAAGATCCGACTGCTGCACCTTCATGTTCGTTGTGATCGGTTCCTCACCCGGTTTTGTCACGGTAATCTCAATGATTGTTCCCTCCGTGATGCCGGTGGAAAATACTGCGTTTAGAAATGCAGCAAATTTCGGGTGATTTGCCGTGAATTTATTTTTTGCATTCATGATCTTCATTATTGATGCCGGATTTATCATCGCTTTTCTCCTTTTCCTGTGTGGGGGTGGTTATATTACTTTAGTACGGTTATTATACTATAAGATGGATGGTTTGTCCCGAAATTTGCGAAATTTATTTTCACAAATTTGGTGGAAAAGGTGTATCGGTGTGTTGTGAATGGCAGATTCCCCGGCACCTTAGGAAAGCACCGGAAATCTGCATACATTCTATTCTACTAAATACTCTCTTCAATTTTGTTTTTGTGCGTTTTCGACGAACTGCATATCTACCAGTTCATCGTACTGATAGGTACCCTGATATACATCGGATGCAATGGATACTTCCATATCATTTTTTACTGCCTCCGGTGTGATGATTCCATCGACACTCCAGAGTCCATCTTTATAGGCACGGTCGATCGCTGCTTCAATGTCTTCGGTCGGTGTGGTTGGAAATTCCTTTCCGGCAGCGCGGACCGCAGTTTTTTATCCTGTGCAGCAGAAAGCGATTTTAACATTGCATTGGCAAAGTGCTGTACTGTCTCCGGGTCATTCCGGATGGTTGACTGTGACACACTGAGTACGGAGTAAGCGTAGTCTCCAAGATCTGTAAACTGGTAAAATGCATCCGTCCATACACCTGATTTCATACCGTCAACGATCTGTGGTTCCGCTGCCCAGGAGATATCTGCCTGACCGCTCTGTACCACGGCAACTGAGGTGGACATATCTGCCGGTTCCACCATCACTACATCCTTATCCGGATCAAGTCCAATTGACAGTAAAAGATAGCGCACACACAGATTCGGGCTGCCGCCAAATCTGCCGGAGTTGATCTTTTTTCCTTTGAAATACTGTGCAAGTTCTTCATCTGTATTTCCTGTGTATTCCTCGCCAACTGCCGCACACAGATACACATTAGCGCGGTTCACACAGTTGCAGACAGCAATCACCGGATCTGGGCAGTTCCCGGATGCATTCGGAATTGCATTTGAATCCACTCCACCGATTACTCCCCACGCATCCCCGCTCATCACTGACGTCACATGCGAGCCGCCCGTAGCCTGGATCACCTCCACATCAAGGCCTTCCTCCGCAAAAAATCCCTCCTGCTGCCCGATATAAAGTGAAGATACCCGATCGAATGTAACGGCTCCGCAATCACGATTTTTTTGAGTTCCACACTCTCCTGCTGCGTTTTTTTTCCACTGCATGCTGTCGCAAATAAACTTGCTGCAAATACAACGTAAGCCAAACAACTGAACAATTTTCTCTTTAACATTTTCCTTTTAAACATTTCGACCCATTTTCACTTTTTAATATAATATGGACTCAGGTGCCCAAAGGTGTATCACAACATAGCGGCTGGTGTCCTCCTCACGCCTTACGATAAATCGCCAGATGTTCCGTCATCCATTTTTCCAGTTCCACCACCGCAAAATACATCACCATCGCAAGCAGCGACAGAACGATCACACCAACCCACACTAACGTGGTATCCAGAATAGTTCCCGCATAAATGACCATTCTGCCAAGTCCGTGCCCCGATGCGATAAATTCGCCGACGATTGCTCCCGCAAGCGCCAGTGAAATATTGATTCGGAGGCTTCCAAGCATCCACGGAAGCACTGCCGGAACCACGACTTTTCCAAACACCTGCCATCTGGCAGCCCCCAGAGAATAAAGTAAGGTTTCCATCGACTCATCCACATTCTCCACCCCGCTGACCGTTGCAAGCGCACAGGATATTACCGTCATTAAAAATGCCAGCATCACTTTAGATGAAAAACCGATTCCAAACAGTACAATTAAAATTGGTGCAAGTGCCAGTTTCGGAATTGCATTAAACATCACAAGATACGGCTCAAAAATCTTTGCAAACGTCTTTGACCACCAGAAGGACAATCCTAAAACTGCGCCGCCCAATGTTCCCGCTAAAAAACCGCCGATCGTGGACATCGAGGTAAAGTAGATATCATATGCAAGATTTTTCTCTTTCCACTGTACGATCGCAGTCTGTGCGATCAGGGACGGTGAGCTCCAGTAATAGTCATCGATCCACCCCAGACGTGCACTTACCTCCCAAAACAGCAGGATGGCGACCCCAAGCAGGATACGTCCTGCCCTTATCCCTTTTTTCTGTTTTCTCCGGTGTTTTTCTTCCCGCCTGTCTGCCTGCATCGCCAAAACGGATTTAGGTTCATAATACTCCACCTCATACGCTTCTTTTTCATCACTCATCCCTCCCATCAAGTGCTGTTTCAGATCCCAGAAATCCGTCTCCAGCATATCTTCCTGTTTTCTTGGCCGTTTCAAATGAACGGTAATTTTTTCTTTCACATACCCCGGACGACCGGAAAATACATAGATGATATCTGACAGATAAATTGCCTCATCCATATCATGTGTCACAAATAAAACCGTCTTATGAAAATCTTCCCAGATCTCTAACAGCCAGTTCTGCATAGACTGTCTCGTCTGCGCATCCAATGCACCAAACGGTTCATCTAACAGGATAATTTCCCTGTCATACAAAAGTGTGCGGAGGAGCGCCGCTCTCTGCCTCATTCCACCGGACAGCTCGCACGGATAATTTTTCTCAAATCCCGAAAGTCCGTACTTTTCCATCAGTGGCAGTGCCTGTTTTCTCGCTTCCCGCTTCGGCACGCCTTTATCTCAAGTCCCAAAATAATATTGTCGATGATCGTACGCCACGGGAGAAGCATATCTTTTTGCAGCATATATCCAACGTAACCTTTTTCCCCTAAAATGCTTTTTTCTCCAATCGTAATATCTCCCGATGTCGGCGGCAGAAGTCCCGCCACAATATTAAATAACGTCGACTTCCCACACCCGCTCGGCCCAATGATCGACACAAATTTTCCATGCGGTATCAAAATATCGACTGGACGGAGAACCTGACGCATCTCTCCATTATTATAAAAACTTTTTGTAATGCCCGAAATTTATATATACTAATGAATGCGTACTATCTTGACATTCGGATTCGGATTGACTTACCTAACCTCGACCTTTCCGGCC
>ENA-OQDE01000648-OQDE01000648.1-human-gut-metagenome-genome-assembly--contig:-NODE-648-length-19031-cov-5.825381_pt1 | contig 19031 bp, 21 predicted proteins | sample MGYA00242768_ERZ504595 | MGnify/ENA primary metagenome ERZ504595 (study PRJEB26092, sample SAMD00036307) | human gut metagenome | host: Homo sapiens | study: EMG produced TPA metagenomics assembly of...
TCACGAGCCATGGAAGGCTCGTTGAATGCCGTTTACGTCACTCTGTGAAAAACTGATTCAGGCATACTTAGTTTTTCTTATTTTCGGACAACGGAACAAAACAAGTTCGGTTTTGTGCAATTTGACAAACCCAAAATTGAAAACCACCTTTTGACACCCGAATCATAATATGCGACAAATACGAAATTCATCCTACTAATTTTCATAACTGCCGGTTTCAAAATTGCTCGTTCACCTTTATTATACGCCCGATCTTACCGTCTTTCAATCCGTCTTCTGATTCTCCTCCATAAAACAGCCGACAAAATAACTGCTGCATAATCCGTCAATGCCTGTCCGTAAATGACACCGTTTAACCCCATACACGCATTTAACAGGTACAAAAGCGGTATCAGAAGCAGTCCCTGACGCATAACGGAAAGTATCGTCGCCGGAAATGAATTTCCTACTGACTGCATACAGTTCATATTGACAAATAACAGCCCTATGACCGGCCCGGAAAGCATGTAGGCGATCAGCATTTTCACGCCATAATACACAACTTCCCCGTCACTGATGAACAGCCTTATGATCGGCTCCCGTAAAACAAAAAACAGCGCCGTAGCTAAAATGCCGACAATGACACAGCATTTTTTTGTATACCGTTCCACGGAAACAAACCGCTTGTGATCTCCAGAACCATAGTTATATCCCAGAAGCGGCTGCACTCCGTTTGCCAGTCCCATCTGTAAAAATGTGATAAACATGTTTGCCTTAAACACGATGCCGATCGCCGCCACTGGCGCATTGCCGTATGCCACTAAGATCTGGTTTAACATGATCGTGGACACACTCATCAGCATGGAAAAAACAGCGGTCGGCAGTCCGGTCACACATACTCCGCTCAAAATGCCGATCATTGCCTCCTTGCTTGCACCCTCCGCGCGCACAACAAAACTTGCCGCTGCAGACCAGATGATAAACGGCGCCCCGTATGCAATGTGAAAAGTGTATCCTTTTGCATAGAGAAACGTCTGCTCGTTTGCTCCGAACATATTTAAAACTGGCGTCATAAATACCATTAAAATGACTGCAAGTGCTACACCGACGACCAGGGATGCATATGTCACAAACGCGGATACCTGTTTCATTCTTTTTCATTTTTCTCGCCCATCGCCATGGATGCAGCCGCACTGCCGCCCATTCCAAACATGTTGGCAAATGCCATAAACAGTATAAAGATCGGGTTTGTCAGGCTGACTGCCGCCACCTGCAGCGGATCGCCGGTCTGTCCGACAAAAAAAGTATCTGCCATGTTGTATACAACTGTTACCAGACTGCTGATCACACTCGGGATTGCCATCTTTGCAACCGCCTTCGGGACGGGAAGGCTGCTCATCAGTTCATTTTCGTTCATTTTTTCTCCTTTCTTTCGGTGGTTTTCATGAAAACGCTTTCACACGAATTACCATTTCTACACCGATATATACATACTTTAACGGGGGCAGTTTAGTCAGAATCCAGATTTTCCAGCATTTTCTGTGCCACTCTCAAAAAGATTTCTTTTTCCTCTTTTGAAATTCCCCGCAGGAGCAACGCTTCGGACTCTTCAATCTCCGCGCGAAGCGCATCTTTGATGCCTGCCGCTTTGTCCTGAAATACGATTCTTTTATAGCGGGCGTCATTTTCCTCCGGCACGCGGTCAAGTATTATTTGTTTCTAAAAATTCTATTTCGCGGGACCTTTTTCCTGATTTTGGAAGCTTAATAACATGCATCCTACTATCCTCAATATATAATGGGCGAAAGTTCCTTTGTCCAAGTCTCTTTCGCCCATTTCTTCTTTCTTTTTAACATTTTCACAGCCATTTCGGGCGAAAACATCTTCTGTTCTCCTGTTTTCGCCTGATTTTTCATTTTCGTGGGCTATTGGCTTCATCCTTATAACGCTTTCGCCCATTCTCTTCTAAATTTTCATTAAACTGCGATAAAAATGGGGGAATCTCTTTCATTTTCCATTCATTTCGCCCATTCTCTTCTAAATCTCCATTGGTCTTCGATAAAAATGGGGGAATCTCTTTCGTTTTCACTTCATTTCACCCATTTCTTCCTTTTTATACACCCTGCACGATTTCATTTAAGAAATACGCGTGCACCCTTGCATCTTCACTCACTTCCGGATGAAAGCTAAGTGCAAGCTGGTTTTTGTAGCGGACTGCTACCGTATCGCCATCCACTATCGCCAATGTCTCTACCTGCGGATCTAAAATTTCATCAATGTATGGTGCACGGATAAAATTCATCCGGTAGGTTCCAACGTGTGTGATCTCAGCATCCGTGACAAAGCTTCCGAGCTGTCTACCATAGGCGTTGCGTTTCACGCTTACCGGCAGGGTTTTTAAATACGCTCTGTCATCGTTGGAAACACGCTCTGCTAAAAGGATCAGCCCTGCGCAGGTCGCAAGCACCGGTGTACCCGCTTCGATCAGTTCTTTTAACTGGTCAGACATGCCAAGGTCTCTAAGCAGTTTTCCCTGTACCGTGCTTTCACCTCCGGGAAGCACGATCCCCTGCAGTCTGCCATTCTGCACAGCCTCTTCCAAATCCTTTTTCTGACGGATCAGGAATGTATCCGCACCAAGCCCGTCAAGCATCGCCTGATGCTCCGCAAATGCGCCCTGCACCGCAAGGATTCCGATTGATACTTTTTCTGACATGATAATCTCCATTCTTGCGCTGTTTTTTGCGCATCTCAAGTTTGTGCGTAAGCATAAATCCTGCGTGTGAAAAATCTTATTTTTCACACTTATCTCCATTTCTGAGCAATTTATTTCCCACGCTCTGCCATAAGCAGCTGTATCTCATCCTCGTTGATGCCGACCATCGCTTCTCCTAAATCTTCAGATAACTCTGCAATCAGTTTTGCATCATTGTAATTGGTCACTGCCTGTACGATTGCTGCTGCACGTTTTGCCGGATTGCCGGATTTAAAAATACCCGAACCTACAAATACGCCCTCGGCACCAAGCTGCATCATCAATGCTGCATCTGCCGGAGTTGCCACACCGCCTGCCGCAAAGTTTACAACCGGAAGTTTTTTGTGGTCATGCACATATTTTACAAGATCATATGGAACCTGAAGCTGTTTTGCCGCCTCAAAAAGTTCATCCTCACGCTTTGCCGCAACTGCCGCGATCTCGGAGTTGATCAGTCTCATATGATGTACCGCCTGAACCACATCACCGGTTCCCGGCTCCCCTTTGGTACGGATCATCGCTGCGCCCTCAGCGATTCTTCTGAGTGCCTCGCCTAAATTTTTTGCTCCGCAGACAAACGGCACCTGAAATTTTGTCTTGTCAATGTGGTAAACATCATCTGCCGGAGAAAGCACTTCACTCTCGTCGATGTAGTCGATTTCTAATGCCTGTAAGATCTGTGCCTCCGCAAAATGACCGATTCGGCATTTTGCCATAACCGGAATGGAAACTGCACCCTGGATCTCTTTGATCAGCTTCGGATCACTCATTCTTGCCACGCCGCCCGCTGCTCTGATATCCGCCGGGATCCGCTCTAATGCCATAACCGCACATGCTCCTGCCGCCTCTGCGATCTTTGCCTGCCCGGCATTTGTGACATCCATGATGACACCACCCTTTAACATCTGTGCCAGTTCACGATTTAATTCATACTGCTCTTTTGTATTATTTATATTACTCATAACTAACTTCTCCTTTTTCAGACAACCAGTTTGATTTCTGCGCAGTTTTTCAAACAGTTACTCTGTATCAATTTCTTTCCGGATCCTGATGTTATGAAGTATAAGAAACTGGATGCGCGAAAACATCCAGTTTTTTCTTTTTCAACCATGCCAGTTTGTAATTGACATGATCTGAGCATTCATTTTTTATTTCAATCCATGATACCATATCAGCACCAATAAATCTTCTATGCCCGGACTGCCCAGCGCATCTTCGTAGACCGCGCTCTTCCATTCTGTGCACATTCCTGTGCACTCGGTCTTACAACATCTTTTGAATAATCTGCATAAATTCCTGCCCGATAGCCTTCTTTTAATGCTTTTTTGACCAGTTTATCCTCCCCGGAATGAAACGTGAGGATCGCCACACGTCCACCTGGTTTTAAGGCGTCTGGCAGTTTTTCCATGAATTCATATAAGACCTCAAACTCACGGTTCACATCGATGCGGAGTGCCTGAAATGTACGCTGACAGGTCTTTTTGATCGTGTCTTTTTTTCTTTTTCCGGCAGAAAAATCCAGTGTTTTTCAATCACTTCGCGCAATTTTGTCGTCGTGTCGATCCGGTTGCCTTTTCGTATCTCGTCGGTGATCGCCTTCGCAAGCTCCTCACAGTAAGGTTCATCGGAATTTTCATAGAGCATTCCGGCAAGTTCCTCCCTTGTGATGGTATCAAGACGTTCTGCCGCGCTGATTCCTGCTTCCTGATTTAAGCGCAGGTCAAGTGGGCCATCCACCTTAAATGAAAATCCACGCTTTGGATTGTCGATCTGCATGGAAGATACACCCAGATCCGCTAAAATGAAATCAAAACCGCCGACTTCTTTTGCGATCTCATCGATCGTACAGAAATTCTGCAGCCGGATCGTCAGGATATCCTCTCCGTACCGAGTTCTTCCAGTCTCTTTTTCGTCTTGGCGGACTCCTCCGGGTCAACATCGGTTGCATAGATATGCCCCTGTCCGTTCAGACAGGCAAGCATTGCTTTTGTATGCCCTCCATATCCTAACGTAGCATCAAAACCGGTCTCGCCCGGCTGGATCTTTAAGGTATCAAGGATTTCCTGCACCATAATGGAAATATGCATTCCTGCCGGCGTATTTCCCTTTTTGATGACATGTTCGATCGTATCCTGATATTTTTCCGGCTGAAGTTCTTTATATTTCTCTTCAAACTTCTTGGGGTATTTTCCCTTGTAACGTACACGCCTCTTGTGCGGTGTCTGCTGTTCCTGTTCCATATGTCTGTCCTTTCTGTTTCCAAATCATGGTTTCAAAAAAATATTTCTTATGATGATCTCAAAACCATCCTTTTCCATCAACAACTAATGTCTTTCATTATAATTGCTGGATTGGAACAATTCAATGCCTGATTGCTTTGCGCATTATAAAAAATCCCACAACACAAAAAATGCCCTCTTCTGAGAGACATTTACCCGCCTGCTTAGAAAAGAGCATTTTTACTTCATCTGAAATTGTATTCACTGACAAACTGCATGTAATCTCAAATTACATGTAATCCTAAATTACATAGAATCCCAAGTTTACACCATCATCCGTATCTACTAGATATTCAGCAGATCACTGAATACTTTCAGTGCACCGTCTGTCTCATGTGCAAGAACACGTTTTGCAAGGACTTTACCAAGCTGAACACCTTCCTGGTCGAAGCTGTTTACATTCCATAAGAATCCCTGGAACATAATCTTATTCTCAAAGTGTGCTAATAGCGCACCAAGAGAACCAGGATTTACCTGATCACCGATAATGATGCTGGATGGACGGCCGCCCTCAAAGTTCTTGTTGCGGTTCTCATCGGATTTACCACATGCAAATGCAACGATCTGTGCTGCAACGTTTGCACACAGTTTCTGCTGGCTTGTGCTGTCCTGGATCACAACATCGGTTCCGATCTGGTTATTCTTAAATCCAACGAACTGAAGTGGAACAATGTCGGTTCCCTGATGTAATAACTGGTAGAAAGAGTGCTGTCCATTTGTTCCTGGCTCACCAAAGATCACCGGGCCTGTCGGATAGCTGACCGGCTCACCGAAGCGGTTTACAGATTTACCGTTTGACTCCATGTCAAGCTGCTGTAAATGCGCAGGGAAACGGTTTAATGCCTGGGAATATGGCAATACTGCAGTGCAAGGATAACCTAAAACGTTTCGCTCATATACACCGATCAGTGCATCAAGCATCTCAGGGTTCTTTAATACATCTTCATTTGCGGAAAGTTTATCTTCGGCTGCTGCACCCTCTAAGAACTGTGCAAATACTTCCGATCCGAATGCCAGGGATAAAACGGCTCCGCCGACTGCGGAAGTGGAAGAGAAACGTCCTCCGATATAGTCATCCATGAAGAAAGCTGCCAGGTAGTCATCGCTCTTTGCAAGCGGGGATGTCTCACTGGTAACTGCGATCATATGTTTCGAAGCATCTAATCCTGCTTTCTTTAATGCGTCTTTTACGAAAGATTCATTTGTTAATGTCTCAAGTGTGGTACCTGATTTGGAAACCAGTACAAAAATAGAGTGTGCCACATCAATGGAATTTAAAACTGCTGCTGCATCATCCGGGTCAACGTTGCTGATGAATTTTGCTTCCATCTTGAATGTGTTGTTTTTCTTTGCCCAGTTTTCTAATGCAAGATACATAGCACGAGGACCAAGATCACTGCCGCCGATACCGATCTGAACAACTGTTGTAAACTTCTCACCTGCTGCGTTTGTGATTTCGCCTGCATGTACTTTGTTTGCAAAATCAGCGATGCGGTTCTGCTGCTCTACATAAAAAGCACGTTTGTCCACGCCGTCAGCGTTTACTGCATCACCAAGCTGTCCACGTGTCATATGATGAAGTACCAGACGTTTTTCACCGGTATTTACAACTTCACCATTGTAGAGAGCTTTAAATTTTTCTGCAAGCTGTGCCTCTTTTGCAAGTTTTACGAGTGCATCAAGCACATCATCATCAACAGCTTTTGCTGCATAATTGTAAGAAAATCCCTCAGCCATAGGAATGCTGTAATTTTTTACACGCTCTGCACCGTTCTCGCCTGACATTACTTCTGCAAGGTTTACGCGGGAAGCCTTTGAAAGTTCCTTATAGGAATCAAGGGTGTCTAAGTTGTTCCAGGTAATCATAATGTCCTCCTTGTTTTTCAGAGAGAAATACCCGCTCCATAAGAATCGCGCATTTTCCTCCATAAATATATTTTTAGGTACTTAAAATTTTTTTTAGCTTAAGTGATTATACTATTAAATATCTGCAAGTTCAAGCCTCTGCCTTAAGATCGCGAAAAATTACTAAAAAATTAAAAATGTGCACTTACGACCATGTCTGGTAATTTTCAGACGGGACGATTATTTTCCCTTTTTGAACGATGTTTTTTATCTGCAGATCTTTATCCAGCAATAGCAGGTTTCCATAATTTCCAACTGCAATCTTACCGTAATCTTTCTCCACACCGATCGATTCCGCAGGATTTTCAGTTGCTGCCAGGACTGCATCCTCGAGCGGGATTCCCATATTCAGTACACAGTTTTTCATGCAGTCAAACAGGTTTGTGACACTGCCTGCGATAACACCCGGATCTTTTGTCAGGACGGCTTTTCTGCCTTTTACGGTCACGCCCTGCCCGCCAAGCTGGTAGTCCCCGTCCAAAAGTCCCGTAGCTTCCATACTGTCTGAGATCAGAATGACTTTATCTGCCCCGAAAATGCGGAATGTCGTTCTCACCATCGCCGGATGGATATGAATACCGTCTGCGATCAGTTCCACCTCGGCTCCTGCCTCAAGTGCCGCTATGATGGTCCCGGCTCCCTGTGATTGATCCCCGGCATGGCATTATAGAGGTGTGTCATATGGCCCACGCCTTTTTCCAATGCCTCGCGCGCCGTATCGTAATCACTGCAGGTATGCGCGATAGAGATTTTTACCTTGTCATGGCACTGTTCGATAAATTCCATCGCACCTTTTTCTTCCGGTGCGATATCTACCAGTTTGATCAGCCCGCCGCTTCTCTCCTGCAGACGCAGAAACATTTCTTTATCTGCCGGCATAATATATTCCGGGTTCTGTGCCCCGGCTTTTTTTAGATTGATAAACGGTCCTTCCATATTGATGCCGACTAAATCTGCTCCGGTATCTTCTTTGTAATCTGCCGCCTTGTCTATGACATGTCCTAAGATTTCTTCATTATAGGACATTGTCGCCGGGCAGATGGCAAGAACACCATTTTTTGCCTCATATTCTGCTATTTTTAACAGTTCTTCTTTCGATGCCTGACAGAAATCATAGCCTACCGCCCCATGAAAATGAATATCCACAAGTCCCGGTATCGCATACATGCCTTCCCCGTCGATCACATCCTCATCTGTGGCAGTAATCTGACCGTTCTCTGCGATCTCTGCGATCCGTTCATCTTCGATCCTGACATCTTTCTTTTCAAACTTATGATCTTCTGTATAAACCAATGCATTTTTTATGATCATTTTGGATTTTCCCCCTTTTAAATCTCCGAAAGTGCATCCTCATCTGCGATCAGTGTGAAATCCGGATGCATCTGCAGAATGGATGCCGGGACTTCCGGTGTGACCGGTCCGGTAAATGCTTTTTGATGATATCCGCCTTGTTTTTCCATTTGCGATCATGATGACTTCTTTGCCTGTACGATTGGCAGGATACCCATGGTATATGCCTGACGCGGAACTTCATCCTTACTCTCAAAAATCTCTTGTTTGCCTCGATCGTGCTCTCCGTCAGTTCCACACAGTGTGTATTTTTTTCAAAATGATCCGCCGGTTCGTTAAAACCGATGTGTCCGTCCAGACCAATTCCAAGAAGCTGCATATCAATACCACCGGCTGTTTCTATGATCTTGTCATATTCCCTGCAGACTTCCTCACTGTTAAGATTTTCTCCGTTTGGAATGAAAATGTGGTCTTCCCTTACATTTACATGTTTAAACAGATTTTCCTGCATAAAACTCCAGTAGCTCTGTTCGTGGTTTCTTTTGATTCCTCTGTATTCATCCAGATTGATCGTTGTAACTCCGGAAAAATCAACCTCACCGTTGTTATATGCTTCCACGATCTTTTTATATGCCCCCACAGGTGAACCACCGGTAGCAAGTCCTAAAACCGCATCCGGTTTTAAATTTACCTGTCCTAAAATCAAATTTGCTGTCTTTACAGAAACCTCATCATAGTTTTTCACTTTAATAATTCTCATGTTATTTTCCTCCCTCTCCCTACTGGTATGAATCATATGACATCATAAAACGTTCTTTTACCGGCTTTGTATCAACCCCACATAACAGGCAGCACATGATACATGCGCCATATACCGGCGGATAGTCCGGAACGTCTAATTCAATATCCGGATGCAGCATCTCTTTTAACATTTCCCGGAATGCCGGTTTCTGTTTTAAAATTCCGCCGGATGCAACCACATATTTTCCGATATCATAATGATCCACGGCAAAATTGATAAGTTCCGCTAAACATGCTGCATTGTTCTTTAAAATCTGCTCGGCGATTTTATCCCCATTTTCATATGCCAGAAATACGCACGGCGTAAATGAAGCGATATAGGACTGGTTTTTACTGTAGATGTCCTGGATGCTCTCCCATACCGTATTCCCTAACTTTTCCTCAACAAGATCCGTCAGTATCGTATGTTCTCCGATCCCGTCCCTTGCATCCTGCGCTGCACAGATCGCATCCCGTCCGATGTGGTAGCCGCTGCCACCTTTATCAAGCAGATAGCCGCGCCCGCCAAAATGCTTTAAATTTCCATTCTGGTTTGCGTAAATGATCATTCCGGTTCCGCTGATTGCAGCCACACACCGGTCAAGATTTTTTCCACAGGCAATGACGTTATAAATGTCATTTTCGCACTGGATTTTTACTTTCGGATATTTTTCTTTTAACATCTTTTTGATCTTTGATGTATTGTTTCCGGAATCTAATCCTGCAGCACCCACAAAGATTCCGCTGATCTTCCCTTTGATCTTCATGAGCGTATCAATGCCAAGCTGCAGGATGTTCATTGCCTCCTCCATTCCTACCGTATTCGGATTGCAGCCGTCAAGGACGATCCTGTTTAAAATTCTTCCGCTTTCCGAAAATAAAACAAACTCTGTTTTCGTTCCCCCGCCATCGATTCCGATCATCATCTTTTCACTGTCACTGTTTTCACCGATCAGCGTATCAATGGAAACATCTAAAATCTCTGAGATCACACAAAGATTTTCGACACTCGGACAGGACAGTCCACACTCCCATTTGGATACCGCCTGTGGCTGATTCCTAATTTTTCCGCAAATTCATATTGATTCAGTCCTCTTTTATTCCGGTATGTTTTGATGTTTTCCGCCATTGTCATGATATCAAACATTTCGCATCCCCCATCTCGTTTTTCTAATTTCATTATAAAAACTAATGGTTGATTTTTCAAGCATGTGCCGGTTGTTATTTCTTTTTACGCATCAACTATCAGTTGACATTGAACAAGGAGTCGCTTGCAACTCTTTCGCGCCCTGGCGGTGCTGTTTACAGCTAACTTCTACTCCGCGAGATGCGCATCCCGCCCGGAGGGCTTTTTAATTCATAGGACGTAATTTCCTATGAATTAAAAAAGCAGAGCTGACATCGTACATGTACAATGCCGCTCTGCAAAAGTGTAACTTTCTGTGAATCTATTCATTCAAAGTTTCTTGTAAAGTTTTTCTTACCGCACCAGGACCTGCGATTTCTTTTACAAATAATTCTTCAATTTTTCTCCAATACCGGCTTTATAGAGATCGATCCCAAAAATATTCTCATTGGATAAAATACCTTTTAACTGTCCTGTATAAGACTCCCTGTCACCGACTTTTACATCTCTTAATGCTTCCGTCAGCTCTGCAAGCATCGGATCCGAAGATAAGTCGAACTTTTCTCCCTGATCATCCACTCCTAGAAGATATCTGCACCATCCTGCAATTGCAAGCGGAATGGCTTTTAATTTCTTTGCATCTCCGTAACGTTCCACATAAGATTTAATCGTTTCTCCGTAACGGATCCCCACTTTCTGGGAAGTATCTGTTGCTATACGCTGAGGCGTATCCGGCATAAACGGGTTTGGGATCCGCACATTGATCACTTCGTCTACAAACGCTTCCGGTGATAAAATGCCAGGATTCGTAACCACCGGCATGCCCTCCACCGGGCCGATTTCATGAACCAGTTTATTGAGCTCCTGATCTTTCATTTCATCCGCAATCAACGTATACCCTAAAACACATCCATAAACTGCGAGTGCAGTATGAAGCGGATTCAGACAGGTCGTAACTTTCATTCGTTCCACCTTGTTTACCGTATCACGGTCTGTCATATAAACACCCGCCTTTTCCAATGCCGGTCTTCCATTTGGAAAATGATCTTCAATGACCAGATACTGCGGACCTTCTGCATTCACAAACGGTGCGATATATGTATTTTTCGCTGTGATCACCGGAGCAATATCTTCTACTCCAAGTTCTTCTAAAGACTTACAAACGGATTCTGCCGGTCTTGGTGTGATTTTATCGATCATAGACCATGGGAATGATACCTGATTCTCATCGGAGATATAGTTTACAAATTCACCGGTCACATATCCTCTTTCTTTCCACTCTTTCGCCATCGCAAGAACTGAATTTCTTAATTTTTCCCCGTTGTGGGAACAGTTATCCATGGAAACGACCGCAAGCGGGGCTTTCCCTGCTTTAAAACGTTCATTCAACAGGGCGCAGACAACCGCCATTGCAGACACTGGTTTTTCCGGTCCATTTTCAATATCTTTCCGGATAAATGGAAAATAATTTCCATCCGCACCTTTTAACGCATATCCCTTTTCCGTGATCGTAAAAGATATCATCTGCAGGCTCTTATCTGTAAATATCTCTTTCAGACGGTTCCATTCATCCGGCACATCCGACCGGGCTTTGACTGCCTCTGTCAGCGAGCCCAGTATCTTTTTATCGGTCGATCCATCCGCTTTTAATGTCACAGCCAAAACAAGGTTATCATACGGTCTGTATATTTTGTCTACCACATCAAAATCAAAGGTTTCCACACAGGTAATTCCTTTTTTCATTTCACCGGAAGAAATCAGTTCGTCTGCGATTCCTCCTATAAAAATACGAAAGATATTTCCGGCTCCAAAATGTACCCACACCGGAGCTTTTTTTGTTTCCTCTGCCACCTTTTCAATATCGTATGCAGGAAGATCAACACCTGCATTTTTCCACTGTTCTTTTTCCTGTAATCCTTCTAATGTCAGTCTCATTACCTTTCCCCTTCCTTCTTCGCTGCTTCCCACAATCCACAAAGATATGCGGCACCTAATGCCCTGTCATAAAGTCCATATCCCGGCATTGCTTTTTCTCCCCAGATCATTCTTCCATGATCCGCGGATCGGTCCATCGAATCCATCTTCATAGAGTGCCTTCATCACGGCATACATATCAAATGTGCCGTCCTCACTCAGATGTGCACTCTCTTCGAAGTCTCTCATTCCATCATTGAATCTTAAATTTCTGATATGTGCAAAATGAATTCTTCCTTTTAACATATGAATGGTTGCAATCAGATCGTTATTTAAGTTTGTGCCATAAGAACCCATGCAGAATGTCACACCATTATGTTTATTTGGAACCATATCCATCATTCTCTTCAGCTTTTCCTGTGAGGATATGATCCGCGGCAGTCCAAATACACTCCAGCCCGGATCATCCGGATGGATTGCCATGTTAATGTCATATTTGTCGCAGACCGGCATGATTGCTTCCAGAAAATACTTCAGATTTTCAAAAAGTTTTTCCTCATCAATCCCTTTGTATAATGCAAATAAATCTTTGATTTTCGCCATACGCTCCGGTTCCCAGCCAGGCATGACCGTTCCGTTCATGTCTCCTTTAATGGCATCAAACATTTTTTCCGGATCCATTCTGTCAATTGCATCCTGATTATATGCCATAACAGTGGTACCATCTTCTCTCACACGGTCTAATTCTGTTCTTGTCCAGTCAAATACCGGCATGAAGTTGTAGCAGACCATATGGATATCCGCTTTTCCGAGGTTTTCCAATGTCTCAATATACGCCTGGATATCACGATCCCTGCCTTCTCCGCCCGTCTTGATCGCGTCGCTGACATTGACACTCTCAATTCCAGCCAGATGAAGTCCTGCGTCTTCCACTTCTTTTTTCATTGCAAGGATCTCATCCGGATTCCACACCTCTCCGGGCAGTTTGTTGTATAACGTAGTGATAATTCCTGTTGCATAGCGTGTCTGTCTGATCTGTTCTAAAGTTACGGTATCATAATCTTTTCCGAACCATCTCATTGTCATTTCCATTTTTCTGATCTCCATTTCTATTCTTATATTCAAATCTTTGCCATCTTTTATTTACCCGAGGAAAAAGTTCATTGGAGCCGTTACAAGTACAGGGAATAAAACCATAAGCATTAAAATTACTACTTCTGCCAGCAGGAACGGCCATATGGATTTTACCATTCTCTCCATGTTGATTTTACCTGCGCCACAGGCAACATTTAATACCGTACCTACCGGAGGTGTAAGTAAGCCCAAAACTGTCATTAAAATAAATACAACTCCAAAATATGCAACGTCGATTCCTGCTGCTTTTACTGCCGGCAGTAATACAGGTGTCAGGATCATAATCGTAGGTGTTACATCCATGGACGTTCCAACAAGAAGCACGATCAGACAGATAATTAACATTAACGCTGTCGGATGCTCAATAAATGGTGCCAGAATACCGGTAACGATAGATGGAACATTTGCTACTGTCATCATCCAGGAAGATACCATTGCTGCTGCAGCGAGAAACATGATTACAGAAGATGACTTTGCCGCAGAAACAAGGCATTCCATCAGCATGCTGATTTTTAATTCTTTGTATACAAACAGTCCGATCACTAATGCATAAACCGCTGCAATAACGCCTGCCTCTGTCGGTGTAAATTTACCACTGCGAAGTCCAACCAAAATAAATACCGGAAGGATCAATGCCCAGAGTCCATCGAGCAATGCTTTTGCAACCTGTTTTGCTGACTGTCTCTCTGCCTTTGCAAGATTATCTTTTTTCGCAATAAAGAACCATAATACACACAAAGCCCCAGACAAATACACTGCCGGTGCAATACCGCCCATAAATAATTTTGTGACAGAAACCCCTGCCTGTACGCCAAAAATGATCATTGGCACAGAAGGCGGCATGATCGGGGATAAAATATTTCCTGCTGCGATCAGTCCGGTACAGGTATCACGCTTGTAACCCGCACGCACCATCATAGGAATGAGAATTGCTCCAAGGAATGCAGTGGACGCAACTGCTGATCCGATCATACTTGCAAATAATAATATTGCCATAATTGCGACATAACCAAGTCCACCGCGGACATGTCCAATGATCGCATTTGCCGCATTTACAATACGCTTTGTAATACCGCCACGGTTCATAAATTCACCCGCCATGATAAAGAAAGGTACTGCCATCATGGAAAAGGAATCTGCACCAGAAAATAAATTCTGGGACAAAATCTGTGCGTTAAAACCATTCAGATATAACATCATACATACACCGCTAAATAAAAGCGCGAAGCAGATCGGAAGACCGATCAGCATACCACCGATCAAGGCAGCCAGAAATACCACTAATGTCATTTTATTTTCCTCCCTCTTCTCTCAATCTTCTTGCATATTCTTCATCAGAAAGATTCTCTGCACCATCTTTTGCTTCTGCAGCGATCTCATCATCATCCGAAGTACTCATCGTAACAATCTCAGAGATCTTCGAAGGATTTTTCAGAGCAAAAACGATGTTTATCACCGCCATAATTGCAATCGCCACACCTGTGATGATTCCGGCAAAATATAATACCGAATATGGAATCCCAAGTGCTGCTGTTCTTGAGGCAGTATTCTGTGCCACCATTTTTTCAGAACCCCACACTAAAATAATCATTAAGATCGCAATAATTGTCTGGGATACAATATACATTACCATCTGAACCTGTGGCTTCATTCTGCTGATGAGTGTATCCACGCCAAGATGTGCATTGGCACGCATTGCACTGATTGCTCCGATATAGGTAACGTATACAAAAAGGTATCTTGCCAGTTCTTCTGACCAGGTCAGACCGGCATTAAAAAAGGTTCGAAGTACAACATTCAAAAATACAAAGAACACCATTAAGCCGGTAAGAATACCTGTAAAATAGTCAATACCTTTAAATAGCTTATCTACTAATTTGTTCATAGTCTGCTTCTCCTTACTCTACTTTAATGTCATCTACCATTTTTCTGACATCGTCTACCCAGTCATACTGTGCATTCAGATAATCATAAACCGGCTGTATTTTCTCTTTCATCGCTTCTCTTTCCTCATCGGAGAGTTCTGTAACGACCAGTCCGTTATCTTTCATAAACTGCTTGTCATCTGAAAGCTGCTCCTCATACAAATCCCATGCATAATCTGATGCTGCCTGTGAAGCCTCTTCAAATGCTTTCTGATCGTCTGTGCTCAGACTGTTCCAGAACTCATCACCTGCAAACAGTTCCAGGGATGAAATGATATGATTTGTCTCATAAACATAATCCTGAACTTCGTACCAGCCTTCTGTCTTTACCGTGGCAAGCGGATTGTCCTGTCCATCTGCCACTCCCTGCTCCAATGCCGTAAACACTTCTCCCATATCCATGATAACAACGTTGGCTCCAAGACTTTCGGCAAGTTTTACATGAATTGGGTTATTGGGCATCCTAAGCTTCTGTCCGTTGAAATCATCAAGGCTTTCCAGCTTCTTATTAGATGTAAACGCTCTGGCCCCATTTGGATACCAGGAAAGCAGCTTCAATGGCTGTGTACTCTCAAGGTCTTCTGCAATATATTCCCCAAGTTCTCCCTGATAACAAACTCTTGCATGTTCTACGCCGTCAAACAGGAATGGAAAATCCGGGATAGACATTTTCGGTGTTTCAGACCACATGGTTGTTCCGACTACGCACATTTCCACGATTCCACTTTTCGTATAGTCATACGTCACCTTTTCACTTCCAAGAACGCCGGAATTATAAATCTGGATATCGTAACGTCCATCTGTCGCCTCTTCCACCATCGGTTTAAATACATCCGTTAATGCCTGTGCGGCAGGTGTCTGATCTGATACACAGACCGCAATTTTTACTAATTTACCTCCACTGTTTTCACCGGTCGATGAACAGCCTGTAAAAAGTCCTGTCATCATTGAACCGAGCAGTAATGCACTTGCGCCTCTTTTTACCGCCTTTGCAAGTCCCATAATCACTTTCCTCCTAAATGAAATGTTTGTAAGTTATCTCTGGTGTTTCGTTTGCATGCTAGTATGGTAGTATATCTGTTTTATTTTTTCAAGATGTATATTTTAACATATTATCCACAATATTTTTGTCTATTTTGCATAATTATCATTTGTTTTTTCTTTCTATATTGACTTCTTTTTTCTTTTGTGTAGAATACTAGTATGTAAGTTATCTTTATGGTGTTCATCAATAATCTATCACATATTCAGATAAGGAGACTATTATGAAAGCCGTACAAATTATAAAACCAAATCAATTAGAAGTTATCGATGTTGAAAAACCTGTTATTGATTCCAAAAATAATGTATTAGTAAAAATGACCGCTGCCGGAATCTGCGGATCTGATGTTGGAATTTACCATGGCACCAATGCCGCAGCTACCTATCCGCGTATTATCGGACATGAAATGGTCGGTGTCGTTGCCGAAACAGGTGATACTGTTTCTTCTTTAAAAAAAGGAGACCGTGTTATCATCAACCAGGTTACAAGCTGTGGTCACTGCTATCCATGCTCCAAAAACCGTGGCAATGTGTGTGACAGCCTTAAAGTACGAGGTGTACATATTGACGGTGGATATCGCGAATATATTGCTGTTCCTGAATCGGATTGTTATCTTCTTCCAGATTCACTTTCTGATCAGGATGCCGTGATGATCGAGCCAACCACAATTGCTATCCAGTCCTGCACGCGTGCCGAACTCGAAAAGGATGATATGCTTCTCATTTATGGCGCAGGCGCACTTGGAAGTTCTATTTTAAAAATCGCGCACACGATCTGTGACCATATTATTGTAGCAGATATTATGGATGACAAACTCTCAGAAGCCAAAGCACACGGCGCACAATTTACGATCAACGCAGCAACCGAAGATTTTCAGGCAAAAGTCCTCGAATACACACACGGCAGAGGTGCTACAGTTTCCATTGATGCTGCATGTGTAAAAAATTCTCTCTTATTGCTGCTTCAGGCTACCGGAAATGCCGGCCGTGTTATCACAATGGGCTTCTCCACTGCACCGACAGAAGTAAACCAGTTCCTGATCACCTCAAAAGAACTGGACGTAAGAGGTTCACGCCTGCAGAACAAAATGTTTGGAAAAGCAATTGAAATGATCAAAGAAGGAACGCTTGATCTGAACAATTCCATTTCACATACATTTCCTCTTACAAAAGCCCAGGAAGCCTTTGATTTTGTGGACAGCAGAGATCCTTCCATCCGCAAGATCGTTTTTACTTTTGATTTTTAAAAATAGCTGGAAAAAGTTTTCTTCCAATAGTATACTAGTATATTATTAGTGAAACGAGGAAATAACAATGATTATTCTTGAAAAAGAACGCTCTGAGAATGCCAGATCCTATGCTGTCAGGGTTCTTTTATACAACATCATTCACCTGGAGTTACAGCCTGGAACCGCAGTCAGTGAAAATGAGCTTTCCAGCACGCTGTCTTTATCAAGAACACCTGTCCGTGAAGCGTTAATCGAATTAAACCGTATCGGACTTGTTGAAATACTCCCACAGCGGGGCAGTTATATTTCAAAAATTGATTATAATATTGTAGAAGAATCGCGGTTTTTACGACTGGTGACAGAAAATGCCATCTTAAAACTTTTATGTGATAAAATTAGCGATTCTGATATGGATGCATTGGAATATAATGTAAAGAAACAGCAGCGCAGCCTTGAACAGCAGGATCGTGAAACTTTCCTGGAATTAGACAATGAATTTCACGAACTGTTGTTCCGCGCCGCAGATAAAATGTGGTCCTACCATATTATTAAGGAACAGATGGTGCATTTTGACCGTCTCCGTTCCCTTTCCACCAAATCAAAGCAGCATGATTATGTATTAAAAGACCACGAAGATATTTTATATGCCATCAGACGACATGATACAGAAATGGCTGAGATGCTTATGACAAGGCATTTAACAAGACATTTGTCCGAAAAAGAAGAACTGCTGAACCTGTATCCTGATTATTTTACGAATTAATATATATCATGAATACAAAAAATCCGGGCAGCAACACCCGGATTTTATGGTCTGGATACTTAGTCCATATAGGCACCCTTCATCGCACTGGTCGCATGCTGTGCATACAATTTTAACAGACCACTCTTATATTTGCTGGTAAAACCTTTCCAGTTCTTTTTACGTTCCTCTAAGATCTGTGCAATTTCTTCCCCGGTCTTTTCCTCGCCTTTGACACCTACGATCGCAAGACGGCGGTTCTCAACATCAAGTTCAATGAGATCTCCCTCTTCCACGAATGCGATCGGGCCGCCGGCTGCTGCCTCCGGAGATACATGTCCTACGACCGGTCCTCTGGATGCGCCGGAAAAACGTCCGTCTGTGATCAGTGCAACGCTGGCTGCAAGTTTCGGGTCGGAGCAGATTGCCTCGCCGGTGTAGAACATCTCCGGCATACCGCTGCCTCTCGGTCCCTCGTAGCGGATAAATACGGCATCTCCCGGTACCACTTTTCCCTTCAGGATCGCATCGATCGCTTCTTCCTCGCTGTCATACGGTTTTGCGTTTAATCTTGCATGGAACATTTCTTTCGGGCAGGCAGTGTGTTTAATGACTGCTCCCTCCGGTGCAAGGTTGCCGCGCAGGATTGCGATGCTTCCCTCTGTACCGATCGCATGGTCAAAATCAGCGATGATATCGGTACGTTTGATTTCTTTTCCGATCAGTGCGGATTTCTCTTTTAAGATCGCATCACAGTGCTCGTAGAAACCGTTCTTTTTTAACTCTTCTAAGTTCTCACCAAGTGTTTTTCCGGTAACTGTCATCACATCAAGGTGGAGCATGCTCTTGATTTCTTCCATGACTCTCGGCACACCGCTGCATAGTAGAAATACTGTGCCGGCCAGTCTCCTGCCGGGCGGATGTTTAGCAGA
>ENA-OQDE01000649-OQDE01000649.1-human-gut-metagenome-genome-assembly--contig:-NODE-649-length-19004-cov-4.875510_pt1 | contig 19004 bp, 16 predicted proteins | sample MGYA00242768_ERZ504595 | MGnify/ENA primary metagenome ERZ504595 (study PRJEB26092, sample SAMD00036307) | human gut metagenome | host: Homo sapiens | study: EMG produced TPA metagenomics assembly of...
CTAGTTTATCCGGTTTTCCGGCTTCTACCCGTTTCTGTCTGTCTATCCGGTTTCCGGCTTCATCCCGGTTCTGCTGTTCTCATCCGGTTTTCCGGCTTCACCCGGTTCTGCTGTCTCATCCGGTTTTCCGGCTTTCCCTGCTCCAACACTCCGGTCAGTTCTGCTGTCTCCATCATTTCTGCGGCTTCATTCAGTTTTGAGACTTCATTTAACTCTGAAACTCCATTCAGCTTTTCGGCCTCACCCGGCTCTTCGCTTTTATCCGTTTCTGTCATCTCATTCATCTTTGCTGTCACAATCTCAGCTTCATCTGCCAGACTTCCAGCCACGTCCCCGGCGTTCTTCTCCTCCGCTTCAAAGAAAATTTCTCTTTCTCCATTCGTCTTTGCTTTTTGCTGCAGTCTGCGGTTTAATTCCTTTCCGCTCAAACGCTGCACCGGCATGTTACGCTGTTTCCAGTAACGTACGGCTGCATCAAATCCGGTATCATTTGAAACGATCACATAGCTGTTTTCCTGATTCTCACACAACAAGTATCCAAGCTGTGTAACAAGCTGGAAATCCAGTGCATTGCTTCCCTCAAAACATTTTATAAACTCTGCTTCTTTCTCCGTCTCCTTCAGTAACCTCACATTTTCGTAATTCATATGCGGACTTTTCTGCGTATAAAATACGATCACTTCCTCATCGGGCTGTGATGCTACCAGTAACGGCACCCATATATCGCCTACATTCTCACTGTCAACCAAATATATTCTTTTCATCTGATCACCGGCTGATTGAAACAGTTTTATTATAACATAAGACGGAATGAAGCCTCCACTCTTTTTTACAAAATATCAATATATTCTCCTGCAAGCGCTTTGTTCATACTGCGCACTGCACAGAATTTTCCACACATGGAACAGGTGTCCTCATGCTCCGGTTTTCTACTGTTCCAGATTGCTTTTGCGGTTTCCGGATCAATCGCACATTCCCACTGCGCATCCCAGTCTAAGACGCGTCTTGCGTCTGCCATCTTATCATCGATCTCTCTCGCACCACGGACGCCTTTTGCGATGTCTGCAGCGTGTGCCGCGATCTTTGATGCAATGATTCCCTGTTTTACATCCTCCACATTTGGAAGTGCCAAGTGTTCTGCCGGTGTGACATAGCATAAAAATGCTGCTCCGTTTTGTGCTGCAATCGCCCCGCCGATTGCGGATGTGATATGGTCATATCCCGGTGCGATATCAGTGACAAGTGGTCCTAACACATAAAATGGTGCTCCCATGCAGATGCTTTGCTGGATCTTCATATTTGCTGCGATCTGATCCATCGGCATATGTCCCGGTCCTTCTACCATGACCTGTACATCTTTCTCCCATGCGCGTTTTGTCAGCTCTCCAAGTCTTACTAACTCTTCGATCTGACAGACATCGGATGCATCTGCGAGACATCCCGGACGGCAGGCATCTCCAAGTGAAATGGTAACATCATGCTCACGGCAGATTTCAAGGATCTCATCATAATATTCATAAAACGGATTTTCCTCCCCCGTCATGCACATCCATGCAAATACAAGGGAACCGCCGCGGGAAACGATGTTCATTTTACGTTTATGTTTCCGGATCTGCTCGATTGTCTTTCTTGTAATTCCGCAGTGCAGTGTCACAAAATCCACACCATCTTCCGCATGCAGACGCACCACATCAATAAAATCTTTTGCGGTCAGTGTCGCAAGATCTCTCTGGTAATGGATCACAGAATCATAGATCGGCACGGTACCGATCATTGCCGGACATTCTGCAGTCAGTTTTCTGCGGAACGGAATCGTATTGCCGTGGGAAGATAAATCCATGATGGCATGTGCACCCATGTTGACAGCCGCCATCACTTTCTCCATCTCCACATCATAATCCTTGCAGTCTCTCGATACACCGAGATTGACATTGATCTTCGTGCGTAACATTGATCCTACACCTTCCGGATCAATGCAGGTGTGATGCTTGTTGGCGCAGATTGCTACTTTTCCCTCTGCTACAAGCGGCATCAGCTCTTCTACGGTCATGCGCTCTTTTTTCGCTACAAGTTCTAATTCTTTGGTCACGATGCCTCTGCGTGCGGCATCCATCTGTGTGGTATACTGTTCCATACGTTTTTCTCCTTTTTCGCATGGGGGACTGCTTGAACCACTGTCTGGCAAACGAATTCTCCACGTCAAAAAATCTCCTGCCGCAAGCGCGACAGGAGATAGCATCTTCCCAATACGCTCCCTACGACAGTATTAACTGACAGGTTCAAAGAGTCAGGTTTTAACCTTCTCAACCGCAATCCCTCCGGGCATTCTCCCGGACATGCAGTCCCTCTGCGTTGTTTTCTATTAAGTTTTATCGACTTGTTCAGTCTAGCCTAATCTGTGACGGTTGTCAATATTTGTACAACAAAAAAGACAGCCACTGCTGTCTTTTTAGGAGAAGGTATTTTTACTATGGGGTATAGCAAAAACTATATATAATGTATTGGGGGGTTTTTACAGTGATTATAATAGCATGATTTTCTCAATAAGTGTTCACAAATGTTACAATTTTCTCATTTATTTTTTATGCAATATGCACAAGTATTTTTCGTGACTATCTACAAAAAAGAAGGCGAATCTTCTACATCTTCCCTATTTCAGGATTCGTCTCCCGAATTTTTGCTTTAATACGGGAGAGCGCATTATCAATAGATTTTGGTGATTTTCCCATTTTTTCTGCAATCTGCTGATAATGAAATCCCGCAAGATACTGGTCTAATACTTCCCGTTCCATCTTGCTTAAATGCGTCCTGAGCTTCTCCCAGAACTGTGCCACATTTTCCTGATCGATCATCATCTGCTCCGGATTTCCGATTCCGTCCATGGTCAGCGTTTCTGCCAGAGGATATCCGTTTTCACTGTTTTCTGAGTAGAAAGAAACATAGGAATTGAGCGGCGCATGTTTTTTCCGGTTCGACGCCTCAACTGCCTTGTATAACTGTCTCGTAATACACAATTCTGCGAAATGAAAAAAAGATGTTTCTTTCGTATCATCGTAATCTCTGATTGCCTTAAACAGACCGATCATTCCCTCCTGGATCAGATCATCCGTCTCACCGCCAATCAGAAATACTGCATTTGCCTTTTTGCGGACCAGCGGTTTATATTTATCTAAAATGTAATCCATGATCTTTCCGTCCGGATCACCGCTGTTTTTTAATGCCGCAATCAGCTGTTCGTCTGTCAAATCCCGATATGACTCTAACATGTTCCTCCCAAGACTCCTGATACAATATTATCTACCACGGCGTTTTTTTCTACCGTTGCGGTGTTCTCTACCACCTGCGACGTCTTTTATTGCTGCTGTGTTTTTTACCGCTGCGGTGTCTTCTACCGCTGCGGTGTCTTCTACCGCATGCGTTGCCGCACAATCTCATAGGCAAGCACACCTGCTGCCACCGATGCGTTCAGGGAATCGATATCCCCTTTCATCGGAATGGATGCCACAAAATCACAGTTCTCGCGCACCAGTCTGCCAACACCCTCGCCTTCACTGCCGATGACAAGACCGATCGGTCCTTTTAAATCCAGATCATACATGCAGGTTCCATCCATGTCCGCACAGACAAACCACATTCCTTTGTCCTTTAACTCTTTCATTGTTGCAGTCAGATTTGTCACCTTTGCAACCGGTGTATAATTGATTGCTCCGGCGGATGTCTTTGCCACAGTTGCCGTCAGACCGACCGCGCGGCGTTTCGGAATAATGACACCATGCGCACCGGCAAGATTTGCCGTACGGATGATAGCGCCAAGGTTATGCGGATCCTCGATATTATCCAGAATGAATAAAAATGGCGGCTCGCCCTTTTCCTCTGCCAATTTTAGCATATCCTCCACTTCGGCATACTCATATGCTGCAGCAACTGCGATCACTCCCTGGTGTTTTTTTGTCTCAGAAAGCTGATCTAAACGCTCTTTTTCCACAAAATGCACGATCGTGTCATGTTTTTTGCCTCTCTGACAATCGTGCGCACCGGACCATCCTGACAGCCGTCCAACACAAATAATTTGTCAATTGTTTTTCCGGAACGGAATGCCTCTAACACGGCATTGCGTCCCTCTATTTTCAGCTCTTCGTAGCCCATTACTCTCTCCTTTTACATTTTAAGTGCAAGTTCGTCCACACCGGTCTTTACCAGTTCCACCAGACGTTCAAACTCATCTTTTAAATACAGGTATCCCATCAGCGCCTCAAATCCGGTTGCTTTCCGGTAATCAGACATTGTGGCATTTTTTGCCATTGTCGGCGATTTTGCATTCCTTCCACGACGGTACACTTCTGCTTCTTCCTCCGTCAGCATCGGAAGTAATTTTTCAATCATTTCCGCCTGTGTGTGTGCTTTTACGATCTGGCTTGTCCGCTTGTGAAGTTCTCCTGCTCTCGTGTTTCCTTTTCCTACGACAACAGACCGGATCACCAGATCAAATATTCCATCTCCGATATAGGCTAACGTAAGAGGCGAATATGTCCGGATATCCACTTCACTGATTCCGAACTGTTCTTTGATATAAGAGTCTATTCCTTTCTGCATTGGCATTTCCTCTCTCTCACGCTTTGTGCCAGATCACACCTTCTCGGGTATCTTTCAGTACAATGCCTTTTGCAAGCAGTTCATCGCGGATTGCATCTGCTTTTGCAAATCTTTTGCTTTCTTTGCTTCCTTTCGTTCTTCAATCTTTGCAAGTACATAGCTTTCTAATTCTGCATCGATCTCCTCTTTTGCATCTGCCTGTGCCGTTGTCAGATTTAAGGATAATACTTTATCAAAATCATTGATCAGCGCAAGTTTTGTCTTATCGTTCATATCATCTTTGAGCAGATCATAAATGATCGTGATCGCCATCGATGTATTTAGATCGTTGCTGATCGCATCCTCAAATTTTGCCTTATAAGCATCAAATTTATCCTGCTGTACTGTTCCCTCATCCTTTAATTCTGCGATTCGTTTGGTCAGTTTTTTATAAGCTGCAGCCATATTATCTAATACTTCATAGGAAAACTCCAACGGTTTTCTATAATGGGACTGCAGACAGAACATACGGTATACGATCGGATCATACCCCTTTTCCTGCAGCAGGGATACGGTAAGGAAATCCCCTTTGGACTTACTCATTTTTCCGGATTTATCATTTAAATGCTGTACATGGAACCAGTATTTACACCATGTATGGCCAAGGTAACTCTCTGACTGTGCAATCTCATTGGTATGGTGCGGGAAAATATTGTCTACACCGCCGCAGTGGATATCTACATACTCGCCCAGATGTTTCATACTGATGCATGAGCACTCAATGTGCCATCCCGGATATCCAACGCCCCATGGGCTATCCCATTTAAGCGCCTGATCCTCAAATTTTGACTTTGTAAACCAGAGTACAAAATCATTTTTATTTTTCTTATTTACGTCCTCTTCCACATCGTCGCGTACACCGACTAACAGCTCTTTTTCGCTCTGGGAAGAAAATACATAATAATCGTCTAATTTGGATGTATCAAAATAAACATTTCCACCTGCCACATAAGCATAACCTTTTTCGAGCAGCACCTCGATCATATGGATGAACTCCGGGATACAGTTCGTTGCCGGCTCCACAACATCCGGTGTCTTGATATTTAACTTCTTACAGTCACTAAAGAAAGCGTCTGTATAATATTTTGCGATCTCCATCACTGTTTTGTGCTCTCTTTTTGCACCTTTTAACATTTTATCTTCCCCGGTATCTGCATCGGAAGATAAATGTCCCACATCCGTGATATTCATAACACGTTTTACATCATATCCGACATAGCGGAGTGATTTTTCCAATACATCCTCCATGATGTAACTTCTGAGGTTGCCGATATGTGCAAAATGGTATACGGTCGGTCCACAGGTATACATGCCGATCTTTCCATCCTCATGCGGGATCACCGTTTCTACTTTTCTTGTCAGTGTGTTGTAAAATTGAAATTTATTTTCCATTTAAATAATCCTCCTTTAGTTTTGCGGAGCAAAATGCGAATCCTCTGATGAGCAGAGGATTTTACTCCTTGTTTTGCGGAACAAAATGCAATTTATTTTGTTTTTTGTGCATCAGCACTTAAAATCCGGACTGCCTGCTCTAAATCAAGCACACGGTTGACCAGTTCTGCATTTTCCCTCTGCAGTACAGTAATATCCTCTTTGACCGGATCCGGCAGATGGCACTGATCCATATCACTGCGCGGCATCTTCACATTGTCACGTTTTACGATTCTTCCCGGAACACCAACTACGGTACAGTTTGGCGGCACTTCCTCTATGACCACACTTCCCGCTCCGATCTTGGAATTTTCTCCAACGGTGAAGGAACCGATGATCTTTGCACCCGCACTGATCATAACGTTATCCCCGATCGTCGGATGACGTTTTCCGGTCTCTTTTCCGGTACCGCCTAGTGTCACACCCTGATACAGAGTAACATTGTCCCCAACGATCGCCGTCTCTCCAATGATCACACCACTTCCGTGATCAATAAAAAATCCTTTCCCGATCGTTGCTCCCGGATGTATCTCAATTCCTGTTTTTCTCGCTGCCCGCTGTGAAATAAATCTCGCCCAGAAGAAATGTCCTTTTAAATACAGCTTATGCGCACGTCTGTAGCTCAACATAACCCGAAAACTCGGATAAAGCAATACCTCCATCGGCGATTTGATCGCCGGGTCCCGCTCCTTTATCACTGTAAATTCTTCCTTAATATGACTGATGATTCCCAAAACTGGCATCCCCTTTCCTTAACCAAATAATAGAATGTACGCTCCGCGAACATTCTATTATCATGAAAAACGGATCATTTCATCTCTAAGAGACGAAATGATCGTGGTTCCACTCTAACTTAAGGATCTTTTGATCCTCACTCAATACACTTAACGCGTGTTACTCGTATCCGGATACTGTACTGGCAGACAAACCGTTTCCCCGGACAGGCTCACGGAGGCACTTCGGAAATCTCTTTCTGAAAACTGCTTGCAGCCGATGGCAGTTTCTCTCTGTCAGCACTCTGATTTCTTACTCTTCCCGCTCAACGCCCTTATCATATTTTTACTGGTAAGTTGATTCGCTTACTCTAGTTTATGCACTTACCCCCGATTTGTCAACGGTTTTATTTTTTCTCAGTCTTTTTCTCATTGCACACAACCATTTTCCATGTTACATTATAGATAGTATCCTGTGGTTTCCAGGGGGATAATTTATAACTGATACGAAGGATTTTTTAATATGGAACAGTCAAAAGAAACTTTGCTAATCGTAGATGATTCACGCTTACAGCGTGCCGTTTTAAATGAAATATTCTCTCCGGCCTTCAATATTCTTGAAGTATCTTCCGGTGAGGAATGTCTGCAGATGATCAAAGATAAAAAAAATATGATTGACCTTGTCCTTTTAGATCTTGTCATGCAGGGAATGGATGGTTTCGATGTTTTAAAACACCGCCAGGAAATGCCGGAGTTTAAACAAATTCCAGTCGTGGTTCTGACAACCACCGACACTCCGGAAGTACAGACGAAAGCTTTCGAATTAGGCGCAAGCGACTTTATCAGTAAACCCACTGAACCTGCCATTGCACGTCACCGTATTGACAATATTTTAAAGACGAACCGCAGACTGAATCATATTTTACAAAAACAGGAAGCTCTGCGGATTAAATCAGAAGTGGATGAGATGACGCATCTGCTGAATAAGGCCACAGCAGAGCACGCCATCTCCCACATACTTTTATCCACTCCGGAAGAATTACATGCATTGTTTGCCATAGATATCGACAATTTCAAAGCTGTCAATGACATCTTTGGGCATAAAATGGGCGATCATACAATCTCTGTCGTAGCCGGTATTCTTGCATCTCATTTTTCCGGTTCCGACATTATCGGACGCATCGGCGGAGACGAATTTGTTGCTTTTATGCGGGATATAGCCTCCAGACAGGCTGTCTATGAAAAAGCACAGGAACTTTTAGATGCAATTTTAGATAAAGAAGCTTTATCCATTCCTGAAAACGTTACGATCAGTATCGGTATTGCATTCACAGAGCCTTATGAAACTTCCTACACAACACTTTTTCAGAAAGCAGACACTGCACTTGGGAATTCAAAAAAATCCGGGAAACAATGTTTTTCCGAGTATGGTGTTTCTGCACAGAAACCAGACACTGCCATGAAAAATATTTTATTATATACACATTCCAGAAATGTTGCTTCCACTTTAAAATTTGCATATTCTTAACCCGGACAGACTCATAAAAGTATCTTCCGTTACGGAAATACGCTATGCCATTATGGATAAAAATAACCATGTTCCTGCCGTTTTCATAGATGTATCCGAAACCGGAGATGATGGCAGGCAATTGTGGGATGAATTAAGTCATGAGTCCTGGGCTTCGTCAACTCCCATTATCGCAATCTGCAAAGAGGGTAATCTGACTCAGATTCGAAATGCCATATTATCTGATCTGATCAATGATCTCATTTTTGAACCGATTGATGTGGAAAGCATAAAAAGACGTATCAAAAAACATCAAACCCTGTAAAAAAACAACGGTCAGATGTTACTTATCATTCATCTGACCATTGTTTTTCTTTCATCCGGTTTCTTTATCTGAACTATTTTTTTATCTGAACTGCTTTTTTCTTTGACCAGTCTGAGTAGATCCTCACTTTTTTTGTACCGGACTTTACTTCTTTATATGTACGTACTTTTACATAATATTTCTTTCCCGGTTTTAATCCTTTGATTTCTTTAACTGTCGTCTTATTACTTTTGATCACAGCCGTCTTCGTATTTTTTTTGCCAAACGATGCATCTGCTGTATATACTATCTCATAGCCGCTCGTCTGTGATGCCTGTTTCTTCCATTTCACAGTCATGGATTTTTTCCCGGATTTTACACTTGAAATAGAAGTTCCCTTTGGACAGATTTCAAATGTCTTTTTCAGTATTCCCGAATAATTTCCCTGAAACTTCACGGTCACTGTTGCTTTTCCGACTTTTTTATTATTCTGATACGAGACTTTATAAAAGCTGCCTGAAATCACTTTTCCCTTATTATCCGTCACTTTGATGGCAGGTTTTTTCGCTTTTCCATCATAACTATAATGATCTTTCGACAATTTTACCGTCTTTGGTGCATTGATTTTCACCTGTTTCAATACTGTTTTGCACAAGCTGCACATGGTCACATTCTTTCCATTGCTGCCCGGTTTTGCAGGTGTCAGTTTTTTCTCCGGTGTATGGGACTTCTTTGCAATTTTTTCTGTATAACTGTCCCCACAGGTACAGGAATAAATTTTTTCTCCCTCTTTCATGCAGGTTGCCTCTGTCGTTTTTTTCAACACATAACTGTGTTTGTGCACCGGTTTCTCTGTGTCCGGCTCCGGTGTCTCTGTTCCCGGCTCTTCTGTATCCGGTTCCGGTGCCGGTGTCTCTGTTCCCGGCTCTTCTGTGTCCGGCTCTTTCAGGGCTGGAATCACTATTTTTTCTCTGCTTAACTCCTCATGACATGTGGTGCAATACATTACTTTTTCATAGCTTCCTTCCACACCCACTTTCGCTTCCACGCGATTTTCAGTGACCGGCTCTCCTTTTTTGTGTCCTGATGCCGGAACCGTTATGTTCTCACGGGAAAGCTCTTCCCCGCAATCTTTATCCTTACAATAAACTACCTTATCATAGCTTCCTTTTTGGGTACAGGTCGCAGCTATCTCGTTTTCTTTTACCGGCTCGCCCTCCACATGCTGATGTGATACACCTGGTTCATCTGTGAATATTATTTCCTTTTCCGCCAACACGGTATCTTTCAGTGCTTTTACATCTGCCACAGTATCAGGATGTCTTTCTATCGGTTCTAAACAGAATAAAAGTGTATATTTTCCTGTTTGCACCTTACCATATGCAATCAGATAATAATGATCCGGTTCATTTTCATCTACATCTAAGCGAATCGGATTTATCCAGTCTGTTTTCTGCTGTATCTCTTCGTCGTCACTATTCCAGTAATCCGAACGGATTAATACCATATTATCATAAAATGATTCATAATTTACCACATCATCAAATGTATAGGCTTCTCCATCCTGATCCTTCCATATTACATTCAAATACGGACTATCACCTGTTTTATCCTCCATGTTTGTCGGTATATGGTTAATAACAACATTTTTCGGATAAGATTTTACCTCGATACTTCCAAGTTCACGCTCCACCGGTACATAATTAATATACGGCGTCCATGTTCCATTTTTACGGATCAGACTGTAATTATTTTTTATAGCTGTGTCTGATAAGACAAAACTTCCTGCTGTTCCGTTTTCCGACGCAATATATGCATGTCCACTTAAAATCGTTCCCGGTATGACATGACTCACCGTCTGAAACTGCGTAACCCCACTTATCTGCCCATCAATCTGAACATATCCATCTTTATTGAGAACAAGTTTTCCTCTTGCTGCATTATCATCACTACCTGTAAAACTGCCCTTTACCAAAGCATCCAGCACCTGTGTGAGATCCAGACATCCCCCATTTTTCAGTGTAATATTATTTAACTGTGCCGTCCCATCTTTCGGCTGCAGTCTTCCTCCTGCATCCAATAGGATATCTTTGACACCCGTTGTCACCACACCCAGAACAGCACAATTTTTTACCGTCATTACAGTTTTATCATTTCCTTTAATTTCTGAAAGAGTGATTTCATCATATCCCTTCTGATCACCCAAAAAATCTAAAGACGCTAAAGATGTGTTTTCTGCTGAAACAGTCCCACGTATCTTTGCATCAGCATCCAGCTCTAATTTTGCACTGCCCGTATAAGCAGTCCTTTGTCCGGCTGATGCTTCATGTCCCAGATAGATATCCTGAAACATAGTCTTATTGTTCTCATTTGTGACAGTAAGTGAAGCGTTTGTTCCCACTGCAGTATTGCTGTGATATCCTCCTGCATACACAGTTGGAAGAAGTTCTTTTTCTGTGCCTACAATCGGATTCGGCTTATCAGGTCCTGCCAGATATGTACTTACATTATTCAGTACAAGACTATGTCCTGCTAAAAAGATCTCACGGTGCGGAACACTGCCAAGTCCATTACTAGAATTAAACACCAATTGTATATCCCGTATCTCTACATCATCCCCCATGATCTGAATTGGATGACTACAGGTGATACTCCCCGTTCCATTTCCTGTAATGGTTGTCCCCCCCGGTATTTGAACAGGTTTCATCTGTCCCTTAATGGAACCATCTGTCTCCGTCAATTTATCATCGCGGATCGTAAAACTGCCTTCTACTACAATATTCTTCTTTCCACTGCTTAAAGCATTCGCAAATTCATCGTAATCTGTCACGATCACCGCATCTTCTGCCAGCACCGACACTGCTACCTTTTGCATATTCCCGCTCATTGCCGGAACCGGTATGCCGGAAAGCAGCAGTCCCGCAGCCATAACTCCACAACAGAAACGTATCATCCTTTTTTCATAAACTCATTTTCCCTTCTTTTGTACATAAAAAGACCCAGCATATATCTTTGCTTTGAATATCCCTTGATGTCCTTACAAAAAATATATCTGAGTCTCACTTCAATCCGTCAAATCACGACTTATCATATCCTATTTATATAGCTGTGTCAACAAGTTTTATACTTTATTTATATTTATCTTCCACAGGCACGTCCGGGACAGCCCGCACAGCCTCCTGCAGAATCCGCCACGCTGACACTGCTCTCATAGATCGTTGTCAACGCACAGATTGCCTGTGCAGAAATTCCCTGTTCCGTTCCGGTAAATCCCAGTCCCTCTTCTGTGGTCGCTTTCACATTGATCTGATCTTCTGATATTTTAAGTGCTGCTGCAATATTCTTCTCCATCTGTTCGATATGCGGACGCATCTTTGGTTTCTGTGCGATGATCGTCGCATCGATATTTTCCACAATATAACCTTTTTCGGCGATCAGTCCCGCCACATGTTCCAACAGTTTCATGCTTGAAATCCCTTTATATTTCGGATCCGTATCCGGAAAATGCTTTCCGATATCTCCAAGTGCTGCTGCCCCAAGCAGTGCATCCATAATGGCATGAAGCAGTACATCTGCATCCGAGTGTCCCAAAAGTCCTAATGTATGTGGGATCTTTACCCCTCCAATGATCAGGTCCCTGCCCTCCACTAATTTATGAACATCATATCCCATTCCTACGCGCATATTTTTCTTTTCCCTTCTATTAATATTTTTACTGTGGTGGATTACACTTTGAACACGGTGTAAGTCCTCTTGCTTTTGCCTCTGATAATGTCACTTCAATATCACTTTTTCTTAAATACTGACATCCGGCAGAGTGATATTTTTCTCCCGTTTTCGTGATGTGAACGATCACATCCGAATTTCCATCCGTCTGGTCTGTCGGATTACTTACGGCTGCATCTGTTTCTGCATTATTCTGGCTGTCAGCTGCTTTTTCACTTTTTTCTGTGTTCTGGCTCTTTTTTGCTTCCCCTGCCTGCCAGCTCTCTGATGGAGACATATTCCAGGTAAGTGTTGTCCCATCTGACGAGGCAACGATCGTTCCCTGCTCATCCGTGCGGAAAACAGATACTCCGGCTGCACGGAGTCTGTTTAATACTTCCGCATGCGGATGTCCATAAGAATTGCCTTCCCCAGCACTGATTACCGCATACGTCGGATGTACTGCATCAAGAAATGCCTGGGATGTTGCCGTATTGCTTCCATGGTGTGCAACCTTATAGACATCCGCCGAGATATCGATGCCATTCTGCAGGATATCCTGTTCTGCTCCCTCTTCCGCATCCCCGGTAAACAAAAACCGGTGGTTTCCATTCTGTAAGAGGACGCCGACCGACCAGGAATTCATATCATTTCCATACTCTTTGTTTGGAGCAATGATCGTAAATGCTGCTCCACCGATCGTATATGTTTCCCCAACAACCGGATAAGTGGTCTTATATCCTTATTTTTCATCGTCTGCACAACATCATCATAAGTGCGCGTGTTATTTGCAACATCCGGCATAATGATCGTCTTACAGTCAAATTTATAAAGAACGACATCCATTCCTCCGATGTGGTCTGCATCCGGGTGCGTGCCGATCACATAGTCAAGTGTCTCCACTCCCTGATGCTGCAGATAATTCTGTACAAGTGTACCTTTATCATTATTTCCCGCATCGATCAGCATAGAATGACCATCACATTTGATCAGAGTCGCATCCCCCTGTCCCACATCTATAAAATGTACTTCCAGATTACCTGCCGTCTTTGCCTGCTCCGCATCATTTTCTTCCGCGACAGTCTGACGACTTTGCTCTGTCTGACCCTGTTCTTCGTTTTCCGACGTTTCCTCCTGTTTTGAACCTTTCATAGAACCCGGTACGAATTCCATCTGATTTTCTGTATCCTGCAGCTCATCCGAATCTACAATATAGCTGCTCTGTGATCCATTTTCTGTATTTTCCGTACAGCCACTCAATAACATACAGCCGGTAAGCATACTTAGTAATAATATGAAAAATGCCAGCTTCTTATATTTTTGTTTCATAGTTCTCCTTTCCTGCATCTTTAAAAGTAAAATTGAATTCTGCCTGTATAGGATTCGTATCATAAACTTATTATATAAAAAATTTTGCCGGTATACAACAAAAGACCTCAGAATCTCTGAGGTCTTGAAGTAGCGGAAGGGAGATTCGAACTCTCGACACTACGGGTATGAACCGTATGCTCTAGCCAACTGAGCTATTCCGCCATATTAAATTGTCATCAGAACTTCTGATGTAATGGGACCTATAGGGCTCGAACCTATGACCCTCTGCTTGTAAGGCAGATGCTCTCCCAGCTGAGCTAAGATCCCATTTTTGTCCTTTGCTTTTTGCAACCGACTTCTAAAGTATACTATTACAGGAGATGAAAGTCAACACTTTTTTCATATTTTCCTAAAAATTTCAAAAATATAACAACACATCCAGCTTTCTATACTGGCACTTCATGTAAAACAAGCTACAAGACTCGTTTTACATGTTATGCTATACTAAAAGCGTCTTATGCCAGTAAGCGTTCGACCAGTTTCACACATTCCGCTGCATCTTTCGAATAGCCATCTGCTCCGATCTCATCCGAAAAACTCTCCGTGATCGCCGCTCCTCCAATTACAATCTTCGCCGTACAGCCTTTTTCTTTTGCCAGCTCCACAACGTCTTTCATCCGCATCATTGTGGTCGTCATCAGTGCGGAAAGTCCGATCACCTTCGCACCTTCATTCATTGCGGTATCCACGATCACATCTGCCGGAACATCCTTGCCAAGGTCGATCACATGATAACCGTAATTCTTCAACATCAGAACCACAAGATTTTTTCCGATATCATGGATATCGCCCTCAACTGTCGCAACAACGATCGTAGCCATTGCCTCTGTATTACTGCGCTCTAACATCGGCTCTAAGTACTCGATTGCAAGTTTCATCGTATTAGCGGAAGAAATCAGCTGTGGCAGGAAATATTTCTTTTTATCAAATAATTCTCCTACTTCATTGATCGCAGCGATCAGATGCTCATTGATAATCTCATCCGGTTTGGCTCCGCATCCAGCATCTTTTTACTTCTTCTAATACATGTTCTTTGTTTCCCTTTAAAACTGCCTGAAATACGCCGCTTCCCGTACTCTCTTTCCTGGTTTCGCCGCCAGCCGCAGATGTACCTGCAGGTGTTTTCTGAACCATGACACGTTCCATACCGGCATATTTTTCTGACAGGAAATTCATGCGCTCAATATAACGGATGTCGCTTTCTTTCTTATTCAACAGCATATCCGATGCAAATGCGGCATTCATCAGAAGTTCCTGTGACGGATTTGCAATCGCCATCGTAAGGCCATTTGCGATCGCCATTGTAAGAAAAGCCGTATTGACATAAGTACGTTCCGGCAGTCCGAATGAAATATTAGAAAGTCCACATGCTGTCGGCAGTTCCAGTTCATTTTTGCAATAGGAAAATGTCTCAAAACACTCTAACGCTGCATTCGGATTTGCTCCGATCGTGGCAACCAGTCCATCCACAATGATATCTTCTTTTGCCATGCCGATCCTCACCGCCTCATCCATGATCGTGCTGATAATGCCGTGTTTCTCAGCAGAATCTTTTGGCAGTCCCTCATCCGAGAGGGGAAGCAGGATAAACATTGCCCCGTACTTCTTTGCAATCGGAAGCAGTTTTTCAAACTTTTCTTTTTCCAGTGAAATCGATTGATGAGTGCACGTCCCGGATAGATGCGGAGCGCGGCCTCAATAATATCCACATGGCTGGAATCAATGCAAAGCGGACAATCCACCGTCGAAGTCACTTCGTAAATGGTACGCAGCATCATCTCTTTTTCATCAATACCGTTCATACCCATATTGATGTCAAGGATCGATGCTCCATTTTCCTCCTGTTCTAATGCCATGGTACGGACAAGATTTAAGGAACCCTCTTTTAACTCTGCCTGCAGCTTTTTCTTTCCGGTCGGGTTAATACGTTCTCCAATGACCATAAAACGTCCATCAAGCGTGATCTCTACAGACTTACGCTCTGAAGTCAGCATTCTTCTCTTCGTCTGAAGCGGTGCTTTGACCGGGATACCTTTTACTGCCTCCTTTAAAGCACGGATGTGCTCCGGTGTTGTTCCACAGCATCCTCCAATGATGGCAGCACCCTCTTCGACCAGTTTTTTCCCGACTTCGGCAAATTCTTCCGGCTCTACATTAAAGACGGTCTGACCATCGATCAGCTCCGGCATTCCGGCATTTGGTTTTGCGAGAAGTGGTATCGCTGCATACTCTGCCATCTTCGCGATCGGCTCTAACATTGCCTCCGGTCCGGTCGAACAGTTCATTCCGACCGCATCCGCACCAAGGCTCTGCATCACAACAACCGCTGTCACCGGATCTGTTCCATACAGTGTTCTTCCGTCTTCATTATAAGTCAATGAAACCATGACTGGCAGGTCACATACTTCACGGATTGCCAGCACAGCCGCACGGCATTCCTGCAGGCTCATCATCGTTTCAACCACAAAAAGATCTGCTCCGGCCTCCGCAATAATTTTCGCCTGCTCTTTATAAACATCCACCAGATCCTCAAACATCAGATCTCCCAACGGATAAAGCTGTTCTCCTGTCATGGTAAGATCTCCGGCAACCAGCGCATTTGTACCTTTTGCAGCCTCTTTTGAGAGTGCGACAAGCTTGCGGTTCATCTCCTCTAAATGATCTTCCAAACCATATTCTTTTAATTTTATTCTGCTTGCGGTAAAGGTCGGCGCAAATAAAATATCGGTTCCGGCCTCTACATACCGTTTCTGCAGATCGATCAACACTTCTGAATTTTCCAGGATCCACTGCTCCGGACATACTCCGACCGGCATTCCTGCCTTCTGTAAATTCGTTCCTGTTGCACCATCAAGCAGTACCGGGTCTTTTTTTACCAGCTCCCTAAACGCTTCTCTTGTCATTGCTGCCAGTTCCTTTCCTTTTCACGTCATTTTTATCTTGTGTAATCTGCTGTCTTTTTTATCATCCAGCGGCTTTCCGTCATATCACTTTTCTAAAGAATCGTACCGCCTCCGGCAACATATTCTCCATCATATAATACGACTGCCTGTCCGGGTGTCACCGCACGCACCGGCTCTAAAAATTCACAGTGTATCGTATCTTCTCCGGTTCTTGTCACCTTGCACATACTCCCGCTGTGGGAATAACGGATTTTTGCCTTCAAAAGCATCTCATCCTTAATATCCGGGATGGACATAAAATTAATATGATCTGCATCCAGTTCATAAGTAAACACATCTCTGTTCTCACCAAGTACGACCTCATTTGTCTCCGGCCGTATCTCCGTGACAAATACCGGATGCCCGAATGCAATTCCGAGTCCCTTTCTCTGTCCGATCGTATAATGCGTAATCCCTTTATGTTTTCCGACTACAGTTCCGTCTGTCAGAACAAAATTTCCCGGAGGTGGTACCTGATCGCCGCATTCCCGGTCAATAAATCCGGCATAATCATTGTCAGAGATAAAGCAGATCTCCTGACTGTCTTTTTTATGTGCAACCATAAGACCAATCTCCTCTGCAATCTTACGGATCTCATCTTTATGATAGGCGCCGACCGGCATCAATGTGTGTGACAACTGTTCCTGTGTCAGATTGTAAAGTGCATACGTCTGATCTTTGACTGCTGTCACGGAATTTTTAATTGCATATCTTCCATTGGAAAGCTGCTCGATCCTCGCATAGTGCCCGGTTGCAATATAATCCGCACCAATCGCAAGACTCCGATTTAACAATGCTTCCCATTTTACATAACGGTTGCATGCAATACACGGATTTGGCGTCCTGCCTTTTAAATATTCCGCAGTAAAATAATCCATGACATTTTTCTTAAATTCCTGTTTGAAATTCATGACGTAATAAGGAATTCCAAGACGGTCTGCCACTCTTCTGGCATCATCCACTGCCGAAAGACCACAGCATCCGCCACTCTCCTCCTGCACAAATTCATCCTCATCCTGCCAGATCTGCATGGTCACACCGATCACATCATATCCCTGTTCCTTCAAAAGATATGCTGCCACAGAGGAATCCACACCGCCTGACATACCGACTACTACTTTCTTTGCTGCCATTCTTTTCTCCATTTCATCTATCTCAAATATTTTCTATTCTGCCAGATGTCAACATCCATTTTTACACTATATATTATTTGACCATACATCGCCCCATTGTGCAATCTTTTTTTCCGGTGCGCTGATTATTTTTTTGCAATTTATGAGAAACCCAATCCGAGTTTCTCATAATGATTGCGTGATATAATCCTTCCACCGTCCGGATCACATCATACCAGTATGACCGCTGCTGTCCGCTTTCAAAATGTATGAAAACAGCAGCATATTTTTCTGCAGCTCTGCGATCAGATCGTAGAGTTATAAAGTTCGCCTGTTCTGTAATTATAGGTATAAGAACCTGATTTCTGATAGGTATTCGCCTTTGCGGCCTCACTCTTTGCATAAGACTCTGCACGGCCTGCCTGCCGTTTCACTTCTGTTCCATAGTAGCTGCTGTCTGCAAACATTGCCTTTACCTTACTCATATCAGTCTTCTTAAACTTTTCTTCATCAATGGTAAGCTTGTTGTCTGCACCTATGGAAATACCGATATCAGAAAGTGATTTACGGTTTGCCTCTGTCACATTCACCATGCTGGCACCGGCTCTTAAAATACTCTTTGTATTGGAATTGCCCACTTCATCAATCAGACTATTATAGCTGTCTGTAAAGTTTTTAACAGCTTTATAGATAGCATCCGTATCATAACCGGTCGTCTTGTTTCCATTTTCATCTGTCTTTGTCACTTCGTTAAATAAGGATTTATCCCCTGTTTCCTGAAGAGCTGCAACCGACTTCTCCACACTCTTCGCATCACTCTCAATCACAGCGAGTGTCCTGGTGCTGTCTTTGGATGTTGACGTTGAGGAAGATGTTGTATCGTCTGAATCACTGACCTGTCCACCTTTCCCATAATACGCATTTAACAATTTAAAATAGCTGCCCGATCTGATTGTTGCCCAGTCACTGTAATTGATTCCAAGTATATCACTTCCTGACATACTGTTCGAAAACAATGAATTCTTAGATGATGTAGTGTTTAGACCAGAAAACAAAACTCCCATTGAATATGAATTATAGCCAGAAATTGTTGCCATATATCTCACTCCTTTGAAATAATACAATAACCTGTTCGTTATGAATCAAACATCCCTGTTTTCTTTTATATCGTCATTTTAGGCCGTTCTCTTTATATTTTCAAGCATTTTCCACAAGTAAAACCGTCTTTTCAGGTGTATGGATAACCTAACCTAATTTTTTGTTATTTTCTAGTTTTTGTTTAAATTA